>JAEEGK010010427.1_pt1 | contig 21440 bp, 24 predicted proteins | sample 8958771 | NCBI WGS metagenome assembly JAEEGK01 (sample SAMN16246547, study PRJNA631951) | gut metagenome | biome: gut microbiome; feature: rumen; material: SC-attached | host: Bos | place: Iran: Karaj | collected 2018-10 | reverse complement strand
GAGTAGGCTGACTCCTACTCGATTCGACGGGTCATCTCGCGTACGAAGTCCGCTCAATGACCGTTCACTCAGCCCTCGTCCAGCAAGCGAGCTTGCTGCCGAGGGCATTCGCTTATCGCACAAAAAAAGAACCGGCTGCGAACCGGTTCTTTTACGCAGCACAGGCCTCGATATTGACATATGTCAATATGAAGAGTACAATTATCATGACATATGTCAGAAAGGGTGAGCTATGCCTAAGAACACAAAGTGCAGAAGAATATCAGGTCTTCCCGGACAGTTTGGTTTTGCGCCTTCAGATATCATCGGTGAGGATGCATTGCAGCTGACGTTTGATGAATTTGAGACTATACGCTTGCTGGATGCGGAAGGGATGACCCAGGAGCAGTGCGCGGACAAAATGGGGGTCGCCAGAACTACGGTGACAGCAATGTATGATAATGCGCGTAAGAAAATAGCGAAGGTACTTGTGGAGGGCAGGAGTCTTATCATTTCCGGTGGTAATGTATGTTTTAATTTTTCACAAGACGACAGCACAAAAAATATAAGAGAAAAAGGAGACAGCGAGATGAGAGTTGCGGTAACATATGAAAACGGTGAAATTTTCCGGCATTTCGGACATACTGCGCAGTTTAAGGTATATGACATTGAAGACGGAAAGATCGTACATGAAGAAGTTGTGGATACAAATGGTCAGGGGCATGGCGCCCTTGCAGGTTTTCTGTTTGGGGGTAAAGTAGATACCCTGATCTGCGGGGGTATCGGAGGAGGAGCACAGGTCGCGCTCGGTGAAGCAGGTATCAAACTATACGGAGGCGTATCCGGTAACGCAGATGAAGCAGTGAAAGCATTGATCGAAGGAAGACTTGATTATAACCCTGATGTAAAGTGTGATCATCATAGCGAAGGTCATAATTGCAGTGATTATCACGATGAGGATCATCACTGCGGGGGACACTGCGGCCATTGAGTTTAATATAAATATTGCGTATATGGGGAGCATGGAAATGGATCGGGAGTTGTATAATTCATATGTGAATATCCTTCGGGAAGAGCTTGTTCCGGCGATGGGCTGTACCGAGCCGATCGCTATCGCTTATGCTGCGGCTTTGGCCAGAAAAACACTGGGCTGTATGCCTGAGAAGGTGGATATCCGGATAAGCGGCAATATAATCAAAAATGTTAAAAGTGTGGTTGTTCCTCATACGAATGGATTGCATGGTATCGCAGCCGCAGCTTCTGCCGGCATTGTCGCGGGCAATGCGGATGCAGAACTGGAAGTCATCTCCTGTGTCAGTGAAGCGCAGGTCGGGCAGATCGCAGAATTCCTGAAGCGTGCACAATTTGACATTGCTCCGTCTGACAGCGATTATATCTTTGACATTCAAATCACTGAATCTGTCGGAGACGAAAATGCATTCGTCCGAATCGCAGGTGGCCATACAAATGTGATAGGTTTGCGAAAAAACGGAGAAGTGCTGATCGATAGGGCGTATGTTCAGGGAGAACGGGCAGAACGGAGCAGCCATGATCTGCTGAACGTGGAAAAGATCGTAGAGTTTGCCGACTGCGTGGACATCGGTGATGTCAAAGATATTCTGGACCGGCAGATTGCTTATAACACGGCTATCGCAGAGGAAGGACTTTCCGGAAAGTGGGGAGCCAATATTGGCACCGTGCTTTTGAACGCGTATGGGAATTCTGTTCACAATCGGGCGAAGGCATGGGCTGCTGCAGGTTCCGATGCCCGTATGAGCGGATGCGAAAAGCCGGTCATCATAAATTCCGGCAGCGGCAATCAGGGCATGACTGCTTCCCTGCCGGTAATCGTTTATGCAAAAGAACTGGGTGCCGGCAATGAATTGCTGTATCGCGCGCTGGTGATATCCAATCTGGTCACGATCCATCTTAAAACCGGAGTCGGCGTACTGTCTGCCTATTGCGGAGCCACTTCAGCCGGATGCGGCGCAGGAGCCGGAATTACCTATCTGTATGGCGGCAAATATCGGGAGATCGCTCATACGATCGTCAATGCAGTCGCTATCAACTCCGGAATGATCTGCGATGGAGCAAAGGCCAGCTGTGCAGCGAAAATTGCTTCTGCTGTAGAAGCCGGTCTGCTGGGGATGCAGATGCAAATGCAAAATGAGCAGTTTTACGGCGGCGATGGCATAGTGGTAAAAGGCGTTGAAAATACCATAACTAATGTGAGCCGAATCGCAAGTATCGGTATGCGCCAAACAGATGAAGAGATTATTCAGATCATGTTATAATTATATAGTTATACAAATGAATGGGATTGACAAATCGCAGTTTAATGAGGTGAATGATGTTTTTTTCAAAACACAACAAAAATATCACGTACATAAACCATTACAGCGGTCTTCTTGAAGTAGAGGGTAAGGGCGTGCTCAGCCTTGAGGACACCGAGCTTTTGTATGAGCAGGGCAAAAACTGGAAGAAAGAATATGACACGCTCAGCGTGACAGAAGGCATAACCGGACTTGGCGAGGGTTATATCGAATTCTTCTCGCATATAGACTGCCTTATCCTCAGCCGGACGGTAGTATCCGTTGCCGCATCACCTGAACTTCTGAAAGGCTGGCTTAAAAGGAAAGTTCTGATCTGCGGCGAATACGATACCTTTGCTGAAAGGTTCGCGGGTGAGAACGGCCTTAGATTTCTTCACAGCGACATTCAGAGTGTGTGAAAGTTTTTCTGTAAATTAGATATCCTAAGATAATTGACGAGCTGAACGCTGGTAATTATGCCATTGTTCAGCTCGTTTTGACTATACATAATCTAATTGATTTCGTCAAGGATTTTGATAGAATGAACTCATAAGGGAATTTAACAAGCTTAACGGATGGTACTTCGCTTCAGGAGGTGATTAGGATGATCCGAATGGTTAATAAGTATTATGACGATATGATGCGTACCATGCAGTTCACTTATTATAAAAAACTTAAGTGTTATATTAGAGTGGAGAATGATCTCATAACATTCATGGGAGTAAAAGGAAATCCAAACGCTGTTAAAAAAACTATGATGCGCATCTACTATGGAATAGTATCAATATATTTTGGGGATTTATCACAGGTAGGTCTGGAAAATGCTCAGGCTCCGGCATCTACTATAAAAAAATCAAGGATATTATCTTACCCCTATTGGAAAGCTGACGTTGATATAGTACTCTCAAATCTTATGTCATTATGGGAAAAGGATATAGCGCCGGAATTATTGGAGGTCAAAAATCTTAATAATTATATTGATTTTCAAAAAGAGAGAAATATCGGCGTTTTCTTCTGTTGCGACAAATTTCTAAACAATGATGCACTTGCAATGATAATGGCAGATGACCATTCAGATTTTTCTGACATATTATCAAAATACCGCGCGTATTACGAAGCAAAATGTGAAGAAGGTTTATATAGTAAGAGTTTTATCGAAGATCATTGTAATGCATTAACTAAAAGCTTTTTAAATAGTATTGTTATTCCGCGTGACAATGTTTATTCTTCTCCGGAATTATTATTAAAAGCGAGAACTGATGCCGAAAATAACAAAAGGAAAAACCTTGAAATACTTAGAGTGGCTAATCCCACCCGACCCTGACACCTCAGCCTGATTCGTCCCGAATCAGGCTGAGGTTCTTGTTATTATTCCGGTAACCGGCCCTCATACATTATGGCCAGTTCGCCATAAACCTTGCCCCAGTTTCGAATCGGCATGGTCCACTTTTTCGTTGCTTCGAAGGTCGAGAGATACAGAGCCTTAAGCAAGGCCTGATCGCTCGGGAACACGCTGCGCTGACGGTTCAGCTTCCGGTATGTCGCATTCAGTGACTCAATGGAATTCGTGGTATAAATGACAGACCTGACCTCTGACGAAAACTTGAAGATGGGGCTGATGGCATCCCAGTTATCGTACCATCGGGACATTGATCTGGGATACTTCTCACTCCAGGTCTCTGTGACGCGATCCAGAGTCTCCCTGCCGGCTGATTCGGATGAGGCGTTATAAATGGCCTTCAGGTCATTCGCAAAGGCTTTACGGTCCTTATCAGCGACGTATTTCAGCGTATTGCGAACCTGATGTACAAGACAGCGCTGGTATTCAGTCTGAGGGAAAGCTGTAGAAATGGCTTCTTTGATCCCGGTAAGACCATCAGCACAGATGATGAGGATATCCTTTACACCACGGTTCTTGAGCTCGTTCAGGACTGACAGCCAGTACTTGGCGCTTTCATTCTCACCGACCTGTATGGTCAGGACATCCTTCTTGCCCTCGCAGGTGAGGCCGAGGATCACGTATGCCGCCAACTTACGGATGATCCCGTTGTCGCGTACAGAATAGTGGATCGCATCGATAAAAATGACCGGATAAACGTCGTCAAGCGGCCTGTGCTGCCATTCCTCGATCTGAGGCAGTATCTTGTCCGTCACGTCAGAAATAAAGCCCTCAGAGGCCTCAAAACCATAAATGTCTTCAAGCGTATCGGATATCTGCCGGGTTGTCATTCCCTTGGCGTACATCGAGATGATCTTCTGGTCGATGTCAGAGATATCCTTTTGACGCTTCTTTACTACTTTAGGTTCAAATGTTGACTTGCGGTCCTGCGGAACCTCTATGTCAAGGCTCCCGTAGCTGGAGTTGATGCGTTTTGACTTATAGCCGTTGCGATAATCGTCTGAATCAGATCGTTCAGATTTTGCGTACCCAAGATGGTCATCCATCTCAGCCTCCATCATCTCTTTGATGGTGCCGCCAAGGAGATCCTTGAGTGCGTCCTGGATGTCTTCTGCAGTCTCGATGTCATACTCCTGAAGGAGTTGCTGGATGATCTGACGTTTTCCTTCCGTCATTTGAACTCTGTGTACCGGTTTCTTTTCTTTAGCCATGATAAAAGGCCTCCTATGATATTTTTATTTTATCTCAGGAGACCCTATACTTACAGAACTATTTGGTTTTTACAGACTTTTTTTCACAGACTCGAGGCCGATAAACAGTGCTTTATCGGCCTCATTCTTTCTTTACTGCAAACCCTCTATCCAGGATCTGATCTCATCCTCCGATGCCCCGGCATCGAATCGCTTTCCATCGAGCCATGTGCCGCTTCCCGCATTATTTGCAAGGTTCTTACCGCTTCTGCCTATTCCGCTGCTGCCTGAAGTGCAGAAGGGTATCATGGTAATGCCGTCAAAGCTGTAGCTCTCCACGAATGTATCCATGATGCGCGGCGCTTCTCCCCACCATATAGGGTATCCGATATAGACCGTTGTATATCCGTCCAGCGATATCGCATCACTTCCGATCTCCGGTCTTGCGGATGGATCATTCTGTTCCTTAGTTGAGCGGCTCTTCGAATCATTCCAGTTCAGATCGGCATCTGTATACTCCTGCGCCGCCTTTATCTCATATGTATCCGCACCTGTGATCCCTGCGATTTTTTCAGCAACACCCTTTGTGTTTCCGGTCGCTGAGAAATATACGACAAGAACGTCACTGTGTTCATTCGTACTTTCTGTATCTTCTGAAGAATTATCTCCGGCTGTCTCATTTGCTGTATTCGAAGGAGATTCGCTTATCACGGCCTGATCTGCTTTCTCTTCAGGATTACTCTTAGTTTCTGCATTCTTAGGGCTCTCTGTCAGTATCGTCTGAGCAGTATCATTTGTTGCCTGTGTTTGGTTATTCCCACATGCCGTAAGACCAATGGCTAATAAAACCGCTGCAAGTACTGCTATCTTTCTCTTCATCTTGTGTCCGCCTCCTATTTCAATCTGCCGCAGCATCCGTCACTTCATTCCATACTTCCTTTGCCTGGCGGAATACTGCCCATCCCTTCGGCCATCCTACATACATGGTGGCATGGGTGATGATCGCTGCGATCTCTTCCCTGGTTACTCCGTGAGCCTTCGCATTCTGAAGATGATAGGTCAGTGAAGAATCTGTGATACCGGAAGCCATAAGTGAAACCACCGTAATAATGCATTTGGTCTTCACATCGATCGCTTCTTCATTCCATACTTCACCGAAGAGCACATCATCATTCAAATGCGCGAACATCGGCGCAAATTCTCCGAGCTGATTTCTTCCTGCTGTCTGTACGATTTTTTCTGCCATTTTATTTCATCTCCTTTTAGTATATCCTTACTCCGAATGTTTCATTTTGACATCGTGTCAAGTAAAATTATAACTGCATTCTGACATTGTGTCAAGATGTTTTTAAACAAATAATGCGGCTACAAGAATTCTCTTATAACCGCCATCTGTTCTTTTTATGTTCCGGAGTTCACCCCGCAAACCCGGATTTATCAGCCTCATTTTGCTTTCTTCGGTTTCTTTTCCGGAAATTCATCATACATACCATTCAATAGTTCCTAAATCAGAGCCTTATCGTCAAACATTGATCTTATTACAGTTCCGATATCCCCATCGATACAGATGGAACGCTTACTGATATCCTCCGGGCAGACTGCTTCACCATAGTTTACGCAAGCATAGGTGGCATCCGGGTTGTCCGCAGTCATCTGCCAGAAAGGGTACTTGATGATTCCCGGAGTATTATAACCTACACCAAGTTCCAGGAACAGTACTTTTCCTTTATGGACATTCAAAAAGTCGCGATATCGCTTTGCAGCCTCATGCCAGCCTTTGTCCTCAACAAATTTATCATCCGATCTCAGATTCATCGTAAGAGGCTTGCCGCATTTCGGACATTTGGGGATCAGCTCCGTCGGGATCTTCATATCCTTCTGCTGCTCTACCATGTTTCTTACCATTTCTTCATTTTCATAAGTCTCCTCATGGCATGGTTCGCTGCACTGGAACAGCCCGTAATCACCCTGGGTATAAAACAGTCTCTTCTTATCAAAGCCCGCCTTCTGGAAGCAATGATCGACATTCGTTGTGATAACGAAATAATCCTTATCCTTTACCAGGGAAAGCAGATGCTCATACACAGGCTTAGGTGCATCCATATATCTGTTGACGAAGATGAACTTCGACCAGTAAGCCCACATCTCCTCCGGAGTCTCATAAGGATAGAATCCACCGGAGTACATATCCTTAAAGCCATACTTTTTGCCGAATTCCGAGAAATATTTCTCAAAACGCTCTCCGTTATAAACAAATCCTGCCGAAGTTGAAAGCCCTGCTCCTGCTCCGATCACAACAGCATCCGACTCTTCTATTGCCTTCTGCAGTTTTTGAATTTCATCCGAGTAATTCCCGGTAGATCTCATAGTCGATATCCTTCCAAACATTAAATATCACCTCGATTCCGTTGCCGTGTTTCTTCCTGTAATCCCGAACTGTTTGAACCGCGATCTTAGCGGCTCTTTCATTTGGAAACATAAATACACCCGTTGAAATACAGCAGAAGGCAATGCTCTTCACATCGTTCTTATCTGTCAGCTCCAGACACGATCTGTAACACGATGCCAGTAGTTCTTCATGCTCTTTTGTTAAGGGTCCGCTCACGATAGGCCCAACTGTATGAAGCACATATTTGCAGGGAAGATTGAATCCCGGCGTGATCTTCGCCTGTCCTGTCGGTTCCTCATACCCCTGCTTTTCCATCATCTCAGCGCAAGCATTTCTAAGCTGAATCCCGGCATAGGTATGAATACAGTTATCGATACAGTTATGACAAGGCTGATAACAACCGGTCATCCCACTGTTGGCAGCATTCACGATCGCATCACAACGAAGTGTCGTGATATCACCCTGCCAGAGATAAATGCCTTCTTCGATCGGCTGCAGGTCTTTAATATCCGTAACACCTTTTTCTTTCGTTGCTTCCCGAAGGTATTCATCCTGAACCGTAAGGAAATCCTCACTGATCTTACCGGGCAGGCGCACGTTAAACAGACTTCTGAGGAGTCTTTTCTGTTCCCCCGTTTCTTCGGGGATCTCCATATCTTTGTATCTTGACTGTTCAGCCAAAAGTGTTTTTATCAAGTATTTTCTCTTCTCTGCCTGTTCCATCATTTCCTCAGATCGCTTTCTCTCATCCCTTAAACTCTATCTTTACGATGATCATTTTTACCAGCTTGTCACAGAAATGGATCATCAGTTTATGAAGGAAGCTCACATCTTTGTAGATATCCCTGTAACCGCGCATGTAACTTTTGGCAGATACATTTTTAAAATAACTGCTCCAGCTTTCAAGCACGGCCACATCTTCAAGAGAGAAGAATGCTCCAACATTACTTATCCCGGCCTCTTTTAGCCAGGTTTTGGTCATCATCTTTGCTCCGCGCCTGTTGCATGCATCAAATACAAGTACCGCTCCCGGAAAGCGCTCTGCCAGCCGGCCAAACAGAACTTTTACGTCCTCTGTTTTAAAATAATAGAACACGCCTGTAGCATAGAATATCGCACCTTCACCGGCATCGATCTCATCCATCCACTTTTCGTCATTCAGGTCAAAACCGAGATTCTTCTCCCTGTCCTTTTCAGGCAGAAGCTCGTTTCTTACCTTTATCACATCCGGCATATCTATGTTGTAGCCCCTGCAGGTTCCGTTATCGCACTTACGGAAAGTATCATCCAATCCGCATCCGAGATTTACGACAGCAGCATTAGGGCGAACCTTAAGATAATCCTTCACTTCACAGGCGATATCGTACTGGCGCTGCGCGACTTCAAGCGCACCAAACAATCCCACGCCCGATTCCATCCTCTTGCCTTTTTCGGCAAAGTCATAATCAAGCATGCTGCAGATGCGCTCTGCTTCAGGATCTTTAAACAGCTCCGGAAAACAATCCGAGCAAACCTTTCTGCCATACAGTGGAATTATCAATGTCTCTTGAACGGTATTTTTTTCGATATGATATTTTTGCCCGGTTGGATTAAAAACGTCCATTTCACACCTCCATATGATCAGATCCTCAGGATCCTTTTTCAGGTTAGGCATCGCTAACCCAAATGTAATTATATATACCTGCGTGCCATTTATCAATTACCGCTCCGCAAGGCTCTTACCCATCTCGAATGCTTTCTTACATTCCTCCGGGAATACGGTCTCTCTGCGCTCCTTTTTCTTATCGGGATCGAACATCGTCCACTCCCAGTCCAGTTTACTGTAATCAGCCACCTGAAGCGTATCGCCGCTTACCAGCACATCACAAGGGCCAACGAATGCACTGAATGTCTGCTGATAACTGTTCAGCAGATCTGAATACATCGTGTCCGGCGCATTGCTCGTCATGATAAAAAGAACAGGGACATCCTTTTCCTTGCAGCATGGATTCTCGCGATTATAGGTAAGGTTCTGGAAGATCAGCCTTTCGTATAATGCCCGGAAAGAAGCCGTGACATTGGAAAGATAATTCGGAGATCCGATGATCAGCCCATCAGACTCCCTTATGGCATCCAAAACGGGAGTTAATCCGTCTTTACAGATGCAGTGCCCCTTGAACTTTTCTCTCTTGCAGCCAAAACAGGAAATGCAGCCTGTATATCTCTCAAGTTTAAACAGATCAAAGCGGATGATCTCAGCACCGGCTTCTTCTGCGCCCTTAGCTGCTTCCGACAGTAAGATGTCAGTATTCCAGCCCTTTCTGGGGCCTGCGTTTACAACAACAATTCTTTTTCCCATAATGATCACTCCCACTTCTTCCACACATCCGGCTGGTATAGCAGCCATCCATCAACTGATAAAAGAATCCTCTCTGGCATACAGAGTTTTTCTACCTGCACCAATTCTTACCAGCGTTCCATCCTCAACAAGTTTCTTCAAAGCTGACTCTACAGATGAACTTCCCAAACTTGGGCAGCCCATAAGAACTTCCTGCTTAGAGAACTTACCAATACGTTCGCTGACATAAGCCTTTACAACATCGTAAGATGTACTCTTTGCCATATATAAACCCCTTAATTTTTTATTATATTTTAGCTGATATGCCTATAATCATCAATGAAAAAACGGTCAGATTTCAAATCCAACCGTTTTATTTAAGCTTGTTAAGTATTTTTTTCTTGAAAAAAGTATGTTACCTGTCAAGATAAGTGGACTCTTTTTTGATAGAAGTAGACTCTGTTTTTACAGAAGTAGACGTTTGCGGGTGGATTCGAACCACCGGTGCGTGTTAGCGCACACTTCCTTAGCAGGGAAGCACCTTAAGCCTCTCGGACACGCAAACATAAGTGGGCAGGGTTGGACTCGAACCAACGGTGACCGAAGTCGACGGATTTACAGTCCGCTGCACTAGCCGCTATGCGACCTACCCATAATGACCCCTGCGAGACTTGAACTCGACATTTGAAGATTGAGAGCCTTCTGTCCTAACCATTAGACGAAGGGGCCTTAGTGATCCCAACGGGACTCGAACCCGGTGTCTCCGGCTTGAAGGGCCGGCGTCCTAGCCATTAGACTATGGGACCATATCGGAGCCGATAAGCCTACCGACTCCCTTGTTTCCTTCAAGCGCTGATCTGCGCTCTTGCATCGGTATCTACAACAATGATGTCATCCATAGTAACACCGAATATCATTGCCAATGCGACTAAATTATCCAAAGTAGGCATCGCTGTGCCGTGCTGCCACTTGTAGATTGCCTGGGGAGTTGTGAAGCCAAAGAAATCTTGCAAATCCCTAACGGTCAATCCCGCATCCTGTCGCATTCTTGCGATGTTTCTTCCTGTTGCTGCCATATCAATGGCAGGTATCGTTATCATTTTTGTCCTCCTGTTCCGGCGCTCCGACCAGAACAGGTAGTTCCTCAGTCGGACGCCTTAAAGTTGTAAATAGGTTTCATCACATCGATAACATCTACCGACTCCTTAATAACATCAATGATGTCTTCAAGGCTCTTATATGCCATCGGTGCCTCGTCCAATGTATTCTCGTTGATTGAAGTGGTATAGATACCCTTCATCGTTTCTTTGTACTCATCCAGACTCAAGGTCTCTTTAGCCTTAGATCTGGACATGATCCTTCCCGCACCATGGGGAGCGGAGTAGTTCCACTCAGGGTTTCCTTTACCGACTGCGAGCACGCTTCCATCCCTCATATTGATCGGAATCAGCACTTTCTCACCATTGTGGGCCGCTATTGCGCCCTTTCTTAGAATCATTTCATCTGTATCGATATAATTATGAATGGTGTGGAAGCTCTCGCCGCCTGTCATTCCCGTGCGCTCAAGAAGTATCTCTGCCATTTTTTCACGGCTTCGTCTTGCGAACGCCTGGCAGATTTCAACATCATGCAGATAGTCCTCAAGGTACTTGCCCGACAGATAGCATAAATCCTCAGGCATGCTGGGCTCACTCTCATAAACCTGAAAGTGGAGCTGCTTTAACGCCTCTTGTATTTCATTCTTACGTCCCTGCTCCTTGTAGGTTCTGATGATTTCATCACGCTTTTCAAGATAATCGCCATATCCCCTGTCCAGGTTGATCGCGAGCTTCTGATAGAGCTCAGCTACCTGTTTTCCCAGGTTACGGGAGCCCGAGTGGATCACGAGATACTTTGTGCCGTCGGCAGCCTCATCAATCTCAATGAAGTGATTTCCGCCGCCTAATGTACCGAGTGATCGTTCCAGCCTCTTCGAATCCTTAAGGTCTCTATAACATGCAAGTCCTGTCAGATCAAAGCGTTCCTGTCTGCCTTCCCATACGTTCATTCCTGAAGGAATGAAGTGTGCCGCTTCATCAACCTTTTCAAAATCAATTGCTGACTTTCCAAGGTTTATCGTATACATTCCGCATCCGATATCGACGCCAACCACGTTAGGAACTGCTTTATCTGTAATCGTCATTGTGGTTCCTATGGTGCATCCCTTACCGGCGTGAACGTCAGGCATTATTCTGATCTTTGAGCCTTCTGTCATCTGATAATCACACATGCGCCTGATCTGTTCTATGGCTTCATCTTCTACGACTCTTGCGTAGCATATCGCTGTATTTACTTTTCCTTTGATTTCTAAAACGTCCATTGTCTTTATCCTTTCCAAATACATTGAACAGTACACGAGGTGGGATTCGAACCCACATGTCTTTCGACGTCGGAGCCTTATTCCGGTGCGTATACCAGCTTCGCCACTCGTGCATAAGCACACGGCCGGATTCGAACTAGCGATCACGGAGTTGCAGTCCGCTGTCTTAGCCACTTGACTACGTGTGCATCAAATGCCCCGCAGGAGGTTCGAACTCCCGACCCTCTGATTAAAAGTCAGATGCTCTGCCGACTGAGCTAACGGAGCGAAGCGCAGAGCCCGGGATTCGAACCCAGATACCTTTTCAGGATGTCGGTTTTCGGGACCGATGCTTTACCAGATTGAGCCAACTCTGCATAAAGAAAAACCGCCTGCCTCATACAAGGTAAGCGGTTTGCTAAACATGTTCATCTATACGCTTCGATCCACCTATTTCCGGTGTATCTCCGTTAATGCAACATTCTCTCGCATTTGCTTAGTCTTATATGAGCACATGAAAACTGATCGCCACTCGTAAGGTTTAACGAGCGATGATTCGAGGCTGTCGCTATAAAGACTGAATACGCGATTCATTGTTGCCATGTCGTTTCTTTCCTTTCCGGGAGCATAATTCCGCTCCGCTTATCTCACTTTATGTATCGTATGATAGCACCTTTTTCTTTAGCTGTCATTATACTTGTGGTATAAACACCGTTTTTTGAATAACAGAATTCTATAGCCTCTATTCCGGCTTTTATCGTATTGAATTCCGCTTCGCCGTAATGACAATCAAACTCCTGACTCATAAATCCCCCAACGTCAGCCCGACAAACTGGAATTTGCATGTCTATCTGGCACGGGGTATTTCAGTTGCACGCGAAAACAACGTTTTGCCGAGTTCAGACAGTCTTCTCCATACGGAGGCGGCAGAACGGTTGGTCATGATTGCCATACACAGATCTTCTGTCAGTGAGAAGTCCCAGGAGGTCAAAAAACCAGCATTCTGCCCGCTATGTCCGGCAATATCCGGGATATTACTACGGAAAATGCAGAGTCCCATATTTTGCAGTACAGGAGTCACCATACGCTCTGCCGTATTTTGACAGAGAAGACCGCCCTCGCGGAAACTCCGGGAGATGGCGACTCCGATTTTTACGAGTTCCTCAGGGGTTGTCCAAAAACCGGCCGCAGCACGTTCGGGATAATAATGATAGCCGTGTTTCTGGTCTTCCCAGATTCCAAGCATACCGCCGAAGGCAGCGCAGGAAACCAGACTTTCATCCAGCGGCTGGAAGTATCCGCTTCGATGTAATCCCAGGGGCATGGCAACTTCCTTTTCAAATGCATCCCGAAGAGTGATGCCGGTGAGGCGCGTAAATGCCAGTTCCGCAAGGGTAATACCGCCGCCGGAATAGCTGAATTGTTTTCCGTACGGCATAGTTCGCTTCACCTTCGGTGTGTTTCCCCGTCCTAGAACTACATCTTCAAGGGTGAGTTCCTTATGAGTGGCGCGGTAGCCCGGGAAGCCATGGACATTGAAACCCGCAGTATGGGATAAAAGCGCGGAGAAAGTCAGCGGGGAATCCACAAAATCCGATAACACACCCGAGATATCCGCATCCAAATCGATGCAACCTTTGTCTGCATATCGAAGGAGTGTCAGTGCAAACATGGGTTTACTGACAGAGCCGGCTTGAAACAGCATTTCAGAATTTACCGGAAAATCCCGTCCGAATCTGCCGCTGCCGGAGCAGTACGTCTTGATATCATCGCCTTTGCCAATGGCAATCGATACGCCATGGCCCCGTTTCCCTTTTATTCTTAACAGCTCATCTACATCAATCCCATAAAAATCCGGCATAAACCGCACCTCCGTAAACACAGCCTTCTGCAGCAACTGCCTTTGTCTTATTCCCGGGATAACTTGCCATCACGACAAACGCATTAGTAAAACCGGAATAATAAAACACCCAGCTCACAAAATATAGCAAGCAACTGATACCTACAGCTATTATCAAGGGAAACTTAGTTTTATTACGCTCTTTGTGAAATAATATGCATAGAAGGATGATCATTAAGACCTGACATATAGAGCCTACAGTATCAACTGCCTTTGTAATCGAATCACCCCTCAATATGTCATTAGGCGCAGGAACCGTAAACCAAATAAAGTTTGGTATCATTATAATCAGGAACAACAATAGTCCCCAAATATCGAATCCTATCTTATATTTTTTGAACATTCTCACAACCCCCGATTTGTTTATTCAGTTAAGCTGTAATGTTATTTCAGATTTTAAAAGTTGTACTGTCTGTTCAACAACCAACAGCATCATTCTTTAACCTTCTATCCATTGAAACATACCATCACCAGTCCACTCATTAGGTCTACCGATAAAATCAAATTTCTTGTAAAACTCTTCTTTGCCTTTCGCTGCCATTAGACTAATCATGATTCTATAACCTGGTTTCAAATAACTTCTTATTTCTTTCATTATGCTGTTCATAACTTCTCTGCCCAGTCCTTGTCCTTGGTATTCCGGCCGGACTATTACATCAGCTATATAAACCACGTAACCATGATCCCATATCACTCTTCCCATAGCTATTGGAGTATTGTCTTTCCTGATGCAGCAAATATAGGAAGTGTTCTTCAATCCTTCTGATGCCTGTTCTAAAGGAAATATCTTCCATCCTACCGATTGCCGCATTTCCAAATATTCTTCTGCTGTAATACTATTGCTTTTTTCCATATCTTTTCCATTTCTTTCATTTTCTACATAAACAATCCAAAACCGTTCCATCTTCAGGTTTATAAATGTTTCCTTTTTTCACAAAGGATAACCTCCAAGCCTGCTTGCTATGCAAATCCTAATTTTTCACTTTCTTTTCATTACCATTCTGACTATTGTAACCGGTGTTCCAAGATTCCATTCCTTTTTGCAGCCGTCAAACTCAAAACCATATTTGTGATAGAAATGAATCGCTCTTTCATTTTTTTCAAGCACCCACACAAAAAATGTAGTGTATTCGATAAGCCTGGAAATTGCTTCGTTCATCAATCTATATCCGATTTTCCGGCCGTAATACTCTTTACGGACATAAATCGCGACAACTTCTCCTGCATTCGTCAAATCTTCATCTCTCGACGGACCATATACTGCAAAGCCGACAACTTTCTCTTTATCCTTAGCTACAAGAGTATTGTCCGGGAAATTCCGCGCTCGTGCTGTCGTGGCCTCTACAGTCATCGTATCAAGATATTGGTCACATACAATGCCTCTGTAAGCTTCCTGCCATGAAGTACAATGCACATATCCCCTTCCGCACAACTCCTCATCTGTTTCTGCTGATTTAATGATTATTGAATCGTTTATTTCTTCCATCATTGTTTTCTCCTCTTCTGAAGTTATCGTTCCGTTTGCCTCGTCATAATCCTCCAACGGATTCTAAATCTGTCGACATACTCTTTCGCTCTGTCACACAAACTCTTTACTGCCCAGCTCGTATCCCCATACCACAGGTTTTTCAGAACCTTCCGGCAGCAGATTGTGCGTATAGCTTTGTTCCTCGTGCCTGCGGACAAATGTGTTGGGACCGATGCAGTACAATTCGATATGGATATTCTGGTTTACACGCACCAGATACAGTTTCCCGTTCTTCACTTCAATATGGATTTTGCCGGGAAGATATGTGCCGGTGAACTTCTGAAGATGCTCCTCCGAAACCGGTACCTCATCCGGCCTCGACGCATGTTTAGGTTCTATTCCATACAGAATTTCTGCGATGCCTGTTCCCAGCCGGTACTGGTTCAGCGATTCATTATTTGAAAGAATGATGATACAAAGATCGTCCTCAAAAAAGTACTGTGTGTACGTGGCAATCCCGTTAGCATCGCCGCCGTGAGCATACATCGTTACGCCGTTCCGCTCATGATGTTCCAGCCCGTAGCAGTAATGATTCATATTCTCTGCAAAATAACGTTCATATGCCTTTGCGGACAGCAGCTTTCGCTCTTTCAGGCATTCGTACCACTTCTGAAGATCGTCGCAGTTCGAAACCAATGCCCCTGCTCCCATCAAAAACAGGTTGTTCACATACGGTACACGAACCGTTTGTCCGTAATCATGCATGTAATTGTTTGCCTTGTTTCCTTGAACAGCCAAGCCGTCGTCAAACGTGGTATTGACCATCCCAAGGGGAAGGAAAATGTTCTCACTCAAGAAATCCGCATAGGACTGTTTTGAAACATGTTCAATAATCCAAGCCAGCAGATTGTAATTTGAATTGTTGTAATTGAACGATTCTCCCGGAGTACTTACCGGCTGTTTCAGAATCCATTTACTGAGGAAAGCTTTTCTGTCATAGGGCAGTCTGTCTTCCCCAATATAAAAGTCATCCTCGAAATTATAAAAGTTATACAGTCCTGATGTATGGGAGAGAAGATTATGGACAGTAATCCCGGCAGGAATCTGCAAATCTTCCGGGAGATATGTATTCGCATCTTCGTCCAGAGATAAAAGCCCCTTGTCATACAGAAGCATAACAGCAAAGGCTGTAAACTGCTTTGTGACCGATGCAATTGTAAAACGGGTGGACATTGTGTTCTTCGTACCAAACTCAGCACAGGAGTAGCCACGACTGGTTTCCCACAAGATCTTACCATTTTTCACAATGCGAATAGCACCCCAAAAATCCCAGTATTCTATCTCCTTCCCTATGAATTCAGCCAAGCGATGCTGAATATCATTTTCTTTTAGATTCTTTGGACATATAAGTCCAAAATACTGTTCAATTTGTTCCACCATATTCAAAGGTGAACTTATATCTAGTCTCGAAAAACATTGAAGTCCCAAGCTCTGAGCATCTTCATAAAATGCGGTAATCGCTGCCTCTTTTCTAATTTCAATTCTCCGCTTTTTTTCTTCGTCAGAAATACCTTCTGCACGCAATATGGCAGACTTCATCCCATTGTGATCGTCTCGTCCGAAGAAATCAGTTTCACAGACATCTCTATCAACTGTAAGATATACTATGCGATCACAATCCACCACCGATAACAGATATTTTATATCTATCATACCTTCAAACAGCACAAAATCATGCACTTCTGAAAGCCTGTTCAACTCTTCGATTATCATGGGTGTTTGCTCAGATATAACGCCTCTTTCCCAATCTACCATTTTATCTAATGACCATTGCCAAAAGTCAGAGGTATCCATTGTCATATATTTGTGCTTAGATGCATCTGCATGCTTGTAAAAATCAAATCTTCGTTCATCGCCACTTAGGCAATATATATTATTCCTTTGAGTTAATAGTTTTGCGGCTGTTGTCTTTCCTGCGCATGGACATCCCAGCAAAAAAAGTACATTTCTATTCACTTTCTTATGCTTTCTCCTTAACAAGTTGGCTCCATTCTTCCCGCGTGATGGCAAAAGCATAAGAAATAGTATTTTTCGGATCCGGATATTCCTTCACCTTTTTCATGCCGTTTGCCATTGCTGTGCGCCAGGAACCTTCGTTTGTGTATTTCATATATGAATAGAGTACATTGTATTTTGTGTTCAAAAAGGCCCAGTCGCGTGCAGCCCGTGCAGCTTCCTTTGCAAAACCACGCCGCCAGTATTTCTTATGGATATGATAGCCAACCTCCGGGAGCATTTCTCCATCGATGTTCTGAATTGTGATGCCACAGTCCCCTATAAACTCTCCGGTTTCCTTGAGAACCACAGCCCATAGTCCAAAGCCATACTGCGCGTAGTTTTCCAGATTCCATTCTATCCAGCGTCGGGTTCGCGCTGCATCAAAAGGAGCCGGATAATGCTGCATAGTTTCGGTATCAGACATTATTTCATAGAGCGCGTCAAAATCATCAATTGTATACTCCCGAAGCAGGAGTCTTTCTGTTTCTATTGTCATTTTTTCCCCTTTTATATTTTTTTCCATTTTCATAATATCATTTATACGCCCAGAAGCTTCCACCCGGTGCACGAAATGCCAGAATTCGTACATGAAATGCCAAATCACATACTGCTGTTCTTGATTGCAGCCTAGTGTGTTCTGCGAACCATTTTGATCGGGTAGCCTGCTCCCAGAAAACGCATTAACGACAGTTTCTCGCATTTTTCGATTGAAAAGCCGTTCTTTTCGTACAGTTTGATTGCCGGCTGATTGTTCGAAAAAACTTCTACATAAAAAGTGCTGTAGCTTTCCAATGAGAAAGCATGATTCAAAAGAGCCGAGCCTATGCCTTTTCTTCGGGCTTCGCTTCCCGTCACCAGCACGTCGATATAAAGCTCGTCTTTCTGCTTTACAACAGGCTTTTGAAAGATTGCGTTCATCTGGCTGCTGATTAATCCGCCCTTGAATTTCCCGAAATATTTGATGCAGGATTCCTTTTTGAAGTTCAATGGGCGGACCTCGTTTGTCGCAAGTCCAATAAGCCCCAGAACCTTTTCGCCCTCAAGGCAGCATTTGAACAAAGCCGGATCGAAGATTTCGAAAAGCAGCTTTTTCTTAAGCTCTTCATCCTTTGAGAAAGTTAAAAAATGCCCGAAGCCTTCCAGAAATAAATCGACCGCTTCCAATTTTTGTGTATCTGTTAATTTGCCGTACTCTAAAATCGTCTGTTCCATATTATTGAAGTGCCGTAATCCAGAAACAAACCGCAGAAGCCAGCGCAAGCGGAGTCATTATGTAAATCACAACCGAAAAAAGACATGCTCCAATAATTGCAAACATAGTTTTACCTCCGTTTAATATCTTTGTAATATTCAAAAAGCATTTCCTTCGAAACCGGAATAGATTCTCCTTCAAGCTCCTTATAAATCAGATTTGTAAGATTCTCTAAACTGCTCCATAGGGAAGCTATGCTTTCATTATTTATAAAAGTACTTTTGATTGCGTTCTTTTCTATATCAGGCAGCCTGTCGATTTCGCGATTCATTGTGCTTTCAAGACAGTATTTGTCGCCTAGTAAATCGATATAAAGCTTTCTGACATATTCAAGTTCACCGATTGCACGGAAAAAATTATCTCGGTTAATTGCAACCGCAGCATGCATCAGACGAACCCATACAGAATTTCTGGCAAGCTCAATATCCGTTTTTCTCTTATCTCCATATATATGCTTATCCATCCATTCTCTAGACTGCTTCATTTTTTCTTCTACAGTACCAGAATTATCATAAAGAACCTTAAACGCAGGTTTCAAAGCTGCTGCATGCTCGAAAGCACCGTAACCAATATCTATTTCCAAAAGATTATCAATTACATAACATTGAAGATGTCTTGATTCTGCCTGAGTAAAGTAAACAAGATTATATTTTTCAGAAATTGCTTTATGCATATAATCCATCACCTCAAGCATAGAAGAATCCGAATCTATCGCAACAACAAAATCCAAGTCTGAGCGTTCATCCCGAAAGCCTATTGCACCTGAGCCCACCTGTACCAGAGAAACTATCTTACTGCACTCTTTAGTCACAGATACAATAAAGTCAAAAGCTTCCTGCCTATCCTTTACATTAAAAATCTTGTTCATATTTTTCTCCAATCAGAGTCAGTCTTTACGGGCGCAGATTTCTGCCCATAGATTCCGGAGTTCCGGATCCTTGTCGTGCAGGACAAACTCAACTGCGTCCATGGCGGTTTTTCCCAGAGAGTCATGAGCACTGCTCCATTGCGAACCGCGCACAAATTTAAGTCTTTCCGCTCCATAGTTTGGAGCGGCGTCAAAAGTGCGAGCCAGATCTCTTGCCTTTTTGAGAGAATCTTCTGTTTCTTTCCAATTCCCGGACTTGAACAGAAAAATCGCCAGACAGGCATTGCAGACAGCTATCATCTTGTCCAGAAAGTTTGGCTCATCTGTCTTCTTTAATCCTTCCAACAACGGAATGATCCAGCGCATCATTTCTATGCCCGACGCATTGTCATTTCTAACGTCAAAGAGCATTACATAGCCGAGCACACAGCGGATGAGCGAGCTGATTGCCCTTAAAAATCCGTCTTCAAGATAGCCGTTTGCTTCCTCTGGATCTTTTCCATGGGAGAGCAGCGTAATTCCGATTATGTCATTGAAAATTGCGGCTGCGTTGTTTGTTTTAAGCAACTCCAGAGCCTTGTCCGTTTCTCCAAGAAGTTCATACATCTCAGCCATCCGGCCAAAGATAACGGATTCGTTCACTCTTGGGTCCGTGCACTGAGACACCAGCAGGCGTGCGCTGTCCAGTAGTTCAATTGCCCGCTGAAGCCAAGACTCCTTTCTTGTGTCTGCGCCGAAAGTATAGTAAAGGTTCGCGGCGGCATACAGCACATCGAAGGAATGTGGATATTTACGGATTGCTTTTTCTGCATCTGTAACCGCATCGTAATCCCGGTCGCCGCTCGCTTTCCACAGACGTTCCACAGTGACACTCAGCCGGTTATCCTTCATCTTATAGCCCAGAAGCGCATCCACGGAGACTTCAAAAAAATCTGCCATCTCCATGATGAGCTGTAGTTCCGGCAGGGATGTTCTGGATTCCCACTTATACACCGCGCCGACAGATACCCCCAGCACTTCTGCCAGCTGTTCCTGAGTCATTCCGCACAGTTTCCGGTAAGAGCGGATGTTTTCCGCAATGTTTGTGTCCATGCCGCCTTGTTCCTCCATGTAGTAAGAACATTATATGACAGATGTTATGGGTGGTAAACAGATTAACGGTATAATTGTTATAGTATTAACCCATACTGCTGGTATGGGCTGGAGTGATCGAAGAAAAATGGTTATGGCAAAACAGAGTGAGATTTGTCGCTTTGAAAGCGACCAAACCGTGTTCTCACACAATATCCGCCCTTATTATTGTTTTTATGATTTTTGCTTCGTGCCCCTGATAATTTCCCAGCCCTTGGAAGACTTGAACAAAATCGCATTTTCTCAGGACGCGCACAGAGGCTGTGTTTTCCGCAAGACAGATTCCGTAAACTTCTTTGAGATTGAGTTTTACGGCCATCGCAGGAAGGAAGGCATTTACGGCTTCTGTCGCATATCCTTTCCCCGTAAATTGTTTTGCAATGTGGTAGCCGATTTCCCATTTTCCATCATCAACCTGGCAGAGCTGAACATAGCCGATATTTTGGCCGCCGTCATTTGTGATTATTGGATATACAAAGGGACCTTCTGCGCTGTCGTATCGCGACATCAAAAACTCAATTGTAGAGAGCGCTTCTTCAATAGAATCATAAACTTCATCCGGCACAAATCGTCTGATGTCGTCGTCATGTGAGTTTTCATAGACGCTCTGAGCCATAGTAGGGGAGAAAGTTGTGATTGTAAGACGCGGAGTTTTTATTTTCATAAGATTTTACTCAATTGGTATGCGGATAATATGTTTCTGATTCTTGAAATCCCCAATAATCTGGCCGCCGTTTTTCAGCATGATTTTTATGGTAGGCTCGTTGGTTTTCATCGGGAACAGCTTAATTTCTTTATATCCGATTTCTTTGCATTTTTTCAATAACTCTTTGAATAAA
>JAEEGK010010426.1_pt1 | contig 21441 bp, 13 predicted proteins | sample 8958771 | NCBI WGS metagenome assembly JAEEGK01 (sample SAMN16246547, study PRJNA631951) | gut metagenome | biome: gut microbiome; feature: rumen; material: SC-attached | host: Bos | place: Iran: Karaj | collected 2018-10 | reverse complement strand
GGGATTGGGGATTGGGGATTGGGCCCAATCCCCAATCCCCAATCCCCATCCCCAATCAATTTATTTTTCCGAACATTACACCAATCATTTATTAAATTATTTTGAAATAAAAGAAAAATAATTAAAATATATAAAATATAATAATTTTAAGTTAAATTTAAAAATTCTAAATTACTTAAAAAAATTTTAGTATAAAAATTTTTTGGAAATTCCCCATAATGAAGGATTAATATAAAATATGAGTCTGTTTGGGGACTTAAAATAACTGACTAACTAACAATCACTAAATATTAAAAAATTATCACTAAAATTAAATTATGATTAAAATATCTATTAAAAATAATAATGATAGACCAAAAATAGTATTAGGTTTACAATATTTAGGTAATTATTTAATATGAATATATTTAATGAAAAAGTAACAATGTATGATAAAGTAATTAAAGAAGTATTAGATATTCCATTTATTGCTTATTCAAAGATTCATAAGTCAACATTTAAATCTTTTGGGAGAAAAAGAAAGTTATAAAATTAACGACAATACATTCACTTATAGTATAAAACATAAATATATGAAGATAGTGATTTTCTTTTATTTAAATTTATGTATCATAGAGGATGTTTTAGAGAGATAAAGTAAAACAGAAAATAATAGTATTAAACATTTTATTAATGATATGAAGAATTCAAAGAAATAAAAAATAATTAATGAGTGAACTAAAACGATTAAATGTAAAAATTAAAAAATCAAATCTTTTAGAAATAATCGAATATATTCTATTACTCCAAAAATTAATCAAATAAAAAAGAAAAACAATAAGAATAAATAAAATCTTTATTAAAAATATATACTATAAATATGGAAAGAAAAAGATTATAAAAAAAAAAATAAAAAAATACTTGATTTCTTTCTTTAATATAGTATTAAATATGAACCAGCATAAATAAACTAAAGTAAACAATGACAAATATTTTGATTTTTTTAATTAGAAAAATGTTAAGATCATTGGCTTTAATTAAACCATGAAAGTATAATTCAATTATTATATAAGTATTAATCTCTTTATTTAATATTAAATATGAGAACTAACTAAGTAATTGACAAATGAAAAAATTTTATTTAATATAAAATATTTTATTGATTTAATGTAATTAACAATGAAAAAAGAATAGGAAAGTAAAAGAGAAGATAGTATTAATAGACAAAGAACGAATATATTTAAATATTGAAAGAATAAGAGATTAATGAAGTAATTGAATTAGATAGATTATTTCCTTGGATATTAATGCCTTGAAAGAGATAATTTTTTTAATCCATTAAATTAAATTGTAAATGAATTATGAGTGAAAAATATTTCTATTTTTTCTTCAAAAAAAATAAAAGTATTAAGAACATCATATAAATAATTAAATTAAAAAATGAATAGAATTTTCTTATTAAAAATTAATATGTATGGATTATCCTTTTAAAGGTATTAATTTCAAATCAAAAAAATTCTAAATTCATTTTAAAAGACTAATTTTATTTTTTAATATTTTTATTATATATATTATATATATTATATATATAAAATATAATAAATTTTTTTTAAAAATAATATATTTTAAAAACAAGAAGATTTACTTTGAGCTGCATTTTTATCTAATTCTAATAGTTTTTTTTCATCTAACTTTATAACTAAATACATATCATAAACCAAACAAAATACAATATCACTTACATTTAAATCCCATTTACAGCTAATTTCAATAAATTTCATTTTTTCATTAAAAGCAATTTGTCTTCCTTGTTCAGCATAAATTTTTCGTTCTTCAATTAAATCAACTTTATTTCCAAGTAAATAAACAATTAAATGTTCACTTCCAGTTTTTCTAATATCTTTAGTCCACTGAGAAATATTATTAAAACTTTCTTCATTAGTAATATCATATATTAATATTATTCCGTCGGCTTTTTCATAATATTTTTGAGGTATGGTTTTAAATCTTTTTTGACCTGCTGTATCCCAAATTTGAATTTTAAAAATTTTATTATCAATTTTAACATATTTACTTGTTTCATTTATTCCTAAAGTACTTGTAAAAGAATCTGAAAATTCATTTAAAAAAAACCTTCTAAAAAATGCAGTTTTTCCAACCGTCGTATCACCTAATAATATTATTTTAAATTCGTTATATAATTCTTCTTCTTCTATATTATTAGTTAATGGAAGTATTTTTTGTTTTGGTGGAGATATTTTTTTTATTATTTCTTTTGATATATTATTTTCATTTGAGAAAAGTTGAATAGGAGGAGATAAATAAATTTTTGTTTTGAAAGTGTTTATTATTATATTTTTTAGTTTTAGAATATTATGTTTTGTTATGTTTGATATTGAAATATATACAATAGGAATATTTAAATATTTATTTGAATCTAAGTCTTTACTCATTGAGCTTTCCCTAGAAAAATTATTATTTATAAGATCATTAATTTCATTTTCTTCAACTTCACTTTTTTCAATATCTTCAAAAGAACTTACCAAAATAATATTAATACATTCATTTTCATTATTACTATTCTTAATTGTTAAATATGATATTAATTTCCTTATTTTTGAAAAAGTATAATATTTAGTTTTATCAAATATAATAATAATACATTGACATAAATAAGAAAGAGAAGGAAGAATATTTAAATTCATTGTATTAAATTCCATTACCTGAAAATATTTTTTTTTTTTTTCGTCAATTTTCATTGAAATTTTAAATTCATTAAATACTATATAAAAGTGATTAAAAGAGTATTATTTTTACTCGTTGGCTTCTCTGCCTGCGAGTTATTAATTGAAAATAAATTTTCTATCAAAGAAGTTTTTCCTACTTTATTTTCTCCTATAACTACTAGTTTTTCATAGAAAGAATAATCAATTCCATCTTTTATTTTATTCCTTTCCATTAATTTTTTTTATAATTTTTTTAAATTTTATCATTTATCTTTATTAAATGATAAGAAAGAAAATTGACGATAAGATAAAAATTTTATTGGAAAATTCAATAAATAAAAATGAAAGAGCAATGTTTATTATAGTTGGAGATAAAGGAAGAGATCAAATATCAAATTTACATAATTTTTATAATAAATTAAACCCAGGAAAAAAATTAAATATATTATGGTGTTATAAGAAAGAATTAGGTTTTAGTAATCATGCAAAGAAAAAAATGAAAAAAATAAAAAAACAAATGAATAAAGGAGTATTTGAATTAAATGATGAAAATGCATTTGATTTATTTATTTCTACAGCAGAAATCAAATTTTGTTATTACCATGACACACAAAGAATTTTAGGAACAACATTTGGAATGCTAATATTACAAGATTTTGAAGCAATAACACCAAATTTATTATGTAGAACAATAGAAACAGTTCAAGGAGGAGGAATAATAATATTTCTTTTTAGTAATATGACAAGTTTAAAACAATTATATACTATAAGTATGGATGTTCATGATAGATATAGAACAGAAACAAATAAAGATATTGAACCTAGATTTAATGAAAGATTTATTTTATCACTTTCATCTTGTGTAAATTGTTTATGTGTAGATGATGAATTAAATTTACTTCCAATTACTTCTCATATGAAAAATATGATAAAAGAAAATAAACAAATAAATGAAAAAGAGGAAGATATATTTATTTCTAAAAGAGAAAAAGAATTAAATGATTTAAAAAAATCAATGATAAATAAGAATCCAATAGGTCAATTAATTTCCCTATGTAAGACTATTGATCAAGCAAAATGTATAATGTGTATGGTTGATATTATTTCAGAAAGAAATCCTAAAAATACTATAAGTATAACTTCTGGAAGAGGAAGAGGAAAATCAAGTTCAATGGGTTTAGCAGTTTCAAGTGCAATTGTTTATGGTTATAGTAATATAATAGTTACTGCTCCTTCACCAGAAAATTTAAAAACATTTTTTGAATTTGTTATTAAAGGTTTAAATCAGTTAAATTTCATTGAACATAAAGATTATATTATTCAAGAAGGAATTGGTGATTTTAAAGGAGTTATTGTAAATATTACAATAAATAAAAATCATAAACAAGTTATCAGATATATTTCACCAAGTGATATATTAATTTTTCAAATGGCTGAATTAGTTATTATTGATGAAGCTGCTGCAATTCCATTAAATATAGTTAAACGAATTATGCCTGATTGTTTAACTTTTATGGCAAGTACTATTCAAGGATATGAAGGTACTGGAAGATCATTAAGTTTAAAATTAATTGATAATTTAAGAAATAATCAAGATAATATTAACGGAAGAATTCTTAAAGAAATTACCTTAAATCAAGCTATTAGATATGCTGACAATGATCCTATTGAAAATTGGTTAAATAATTTATTATTATTAGATGCTACAAATATTGAAGATTTTGAAGAATCAATTACAGACCCTAAAAAATTAGAATTATACTATGTTAATAGAGATACATTATTTTCATATCATAAAGCAAGTGAAGCTTTTTTAAGAAAAATAATGTCTCTTTTTGTTTCTAGTCATTATAAAAATTCACCAAATGATTTGCAATTATTAAGTGATGCTCCAGCTCATAAAATTTTTGTATTATGTAATAAAATAAATAAAGAATCCAAATCACTTCCGGATATATATTGTGCAATTCAAATATGTGAAGAAGGTGGAATTTCAAAAGATATAATTTTAAACAATTCTAAAAGAGGAATGAAACCTTCAGGTGATTTAATTCCTTGGACAATAAGTGAATATTATCAAGATTCAGAATTTGGTCATTTAACTGGAATTAGAATTGTTAGAATTGCTTGTCATCCTGATTATCAGAGAATGGGTTATGGAAGTAGAGCTTTGGAATTATTAAGTCAATATTATGAAGGAAAATTTATTAAAATTGATAATGATGAAGAAATGAAAAGTGATGATAATGATAATAATGAGAAAAAGAAAAAAAAGTTAAAACCTTTATTAAGTAAATTAGAAGATGTTAAACCAAATTTTATTTATTATTTGGGAACTTCTTTTGGTTTGACTAAAAATTTATATAATTTTTGGAATAAAAATGGTTATAAACCATTATATTTAGCTTTAGCTTCTAATGATATAACTGGAGAACATTCTTGTATAATGTTAAAACCAATTAGAGAAGGAAATATAAAAACATTAATAGATGTTATTGATACTGATAAAAAAAGTATAAAATGGATTAAACCTTTTATCAATGATTTCAAACATAGATTTACTTCTTTATTATCTTTTGATTTTAATAATTTATCAATAAAATTATCTTTAAGTTTACTTGATCCACAATTAACTACAACAACTTCAATTGATGATGATGAAATAAATATGGAGGAAAGGAAAAATTTAAGTAAAGATCAAATTGAACTTTTTATAACTAAATATGATTTTAAAAGACTTGAAAAATATTCTAAAAATATGGTAAATTATTCTATGATAATTGATTTAATTCCTACTTTAGCTAAATTATTTTTTAATAATCAATTATTTGTTTCATTGTCTTATATTCAAGCAGGAGTATTACTAGGTGTAGGATTACAAAATAAAAATTTTGATACCATTAGAGAAGAATTTGATATTGAAACTAATCAAATACTTGCTATGTTTAATAAAATGGTTAAAAAATTTGTTTCTAATATAAGAAATATTTATGAAAAAAAAATTGAAGATGATGAAAAAATTGAATATGAAAATAAAAATGTTGATTTAAAGACTGATAAAGAATTCATGAAGGAAAATAAAAAGAATATTTTAAAAGATATGAAAAAAGAATTAGAAGGAGAAGTTGAAAAAATTAATGAAAAAGACAAAAAAGATAAGAGAAAATATATGGAAGAAAAATTAAAAAAAATGGAAAAATTAAATAAGAAAAGAAAAAGAGATTCAAAGGAATAAAATAAAAAAACCCAAATAAATAATTTAAATTTAATAAATAAATAAATTTTTAAACAATATAAATTTCATGGAATCTAATTGAAAATTAATAGAAAAATCAAATTTTTCGAGATAATTATCAAAAAATTATTTATTTATTTAATAAAATTTATTAATGTTTAATAAATTTTTATATATATGACAATGATTATAAATGATTCAATAAATGTTTTAAAATATCATCAATAATTATTGAGACAAGGAATTTAACAAAGAATTAAATTTCACCAAATAAAAAATATTTTAATTATATATTATGAAGAAAAAGATTATTACTACTTATGGATTAAATATTTTCATATTCTCCAATAGACAAATCAAAATTAAACAGTTAGAAAAAAACAAAATGATACATATTTGATATATCAATTGATGAAATAGAGGGATTTCAATAAAAAAATAGATTTTTTATATATTATTAATCAGAAATAAATTATTTAAATTTCCATATAGTTTTTATTGTTTTTTTAATCATCTATATTTCTTAAATCTCCTTTTATCTCTTTTAAGTTTTCACTTAGTAAATTTTGGAAATTATTTATATTTTCTTTTAATTGGTTTTCTATTAATTTATTTCTTTCATTTTCTTTTTTGAAAAATTTGATTGCTTCATTTAATATTTGTTTTTTTTTTAAAATTTGCAAATAAAAAAATACTTTTTGAAAACTTAATCTAATTAACTTAACATCTATTTCAGCTCCGTCAATATTATTACATAAATTATCTAATAATATTTTATATCTTTTTTTTATGAAATTTATTTCATTTTCTAATTCCTTAATAGGATTAAAATTAATAGTTTCAGATTTAATAAAATTATATCCAAAATAATTACCATTTGAATCATTAAGATTTTGAAAATATTCCATATTTTCCAATGAATATTTTTTAATTTCTTCTTTCTTAATTTTAGAAACATCAACTGGATTTAAAAATATATTAATATTTTTAGTTTTATATTCCACACCAAAAGATTTAAAAGAATTCATTTTAGAAATAATATTTAAATCAGGAGGATTCTTTGAATTAGGTTTTTCAAAATCTTTATAATAAGTTGGTGGTAAAGGATATTTTGAATTAATTCTTTCAAGATTTTCCATTAATTAATGAATTTAAAAAATTAAATTTTTGAATCGTATTACTCAATAATACCAAAATAAAAAATATATATATAATTATATATATATGTAACATATATTTATTTAAAATTAAGTTTTACAACTCCATTATTATTTCTTCCATTTTTATTATCTGAACTATTACTATTTATTCTATTTTTTTTCCCTAAAGGAATAATAGTATTTGTATTATTATACACAGTATTTTCTCTTTGAGGATTTTGTTTATTTTTATTTGATTTTTTCCTCATTGCTTCTAATTCTTTTACAATTGATGCAAATTGTTCTCTTATTATATTTAAAGTTTTTTCTGTATTTGCTCTGAAATTTTCAGAATGATCAATTTCTTTTTTTAACATTTCTCTTAATTTTATATTATCATTTAATAAATTTTTTTTTATTTCTTCACTATTCCCATTTTCTTTCTTTGATTTAATTTGATTTTCTAATTCTGATAATCTTTGAGTTAATGCTTTTAAAGATTCAAAAGATTTTTCTGATATACATTTTGAACATTCTTTTTGATATATAAGGTCTTCAATTGAATTTAAACTAAGAAAACTTTCTTTAAATTTAACTACATAATTTTTATTATTGGTATTATCATTAAATTCATATAATTCAAATTTATCTTCTTCTATGTTAAATTGAGTACTACATAATTTTATTAATTCAGTTTTATTTGTAGTGTTAAAATGAAATGCAGGAAGAAGAATTGAAATATAAGACATTTTAATTTAATTTTTCCAAATTTATTTCAATTAAACAAACAAATAAAATCAATATATATTAAAAAATAAAATAAAAAAAAAATAAAAATAAAATCCCAATAAAAAAGACTAAAACCCAAAAATCTTAACTTTAAACAACCTATTAACCCAAAAATCTTTTTCTAATAAATATCAAATAAAAACTATAAAACAAAAAACCTATAAAACCCAAACAAAAAAAATTAAAACAAAATAAAACTAAAAAATAAATAAAAAAAACAAATATATTTCCAAATAATTAATTATCACAAAAAAAAATAAATTAATATCCATAAAAAATTCATTTAAAAAATGGGAAAGAACATGAAAGCCCGATTAAAAAAGAACGAAGAATTAAAAATGGTATACACACATGGTAAAAAGAGAAATGCAATTGCAAACGCAGTAATACAAGAAGGGAAAGGAATAATAACAATAAATAGAGTTCCCATTCAAAATATAGAGCCAAAGCCTTTAAGAATAAAAATTTTTGAACCAATATTAATTTTGGGAGTAGATCAATTTAAAAATTTAAGAATAAAAGTAAGAGTTTCTGGAGGAGGTGCAGTAGCTCAATTATATGCTGCCAGAATGGCTATTGCCAAAGGAATTGTTGCTTGGAATCAAAAATATGTTGATGAAGAAGAAAAAGATAAAGTTAGGAAAGATTTTATGAATTATGATAAAACTCTTCTAGTTGCTGATAATAGAAGAATTGAACCTAAAAAATATGGAGGACCTGGAGCCAGAGCAAGATTCCAAAAATCTTATCGTTAATTTTTATTTTTTCATTTAATCGTTTTTTCCTTTTTTTGGAGATTTTGGAATTTTTTTTATTTAATTTTTATTGTTATTTTTTTTCTGGGTTTTATTTTCTTTCTTCTATTTTATCTTTTGAAATTTTTGTGTGCTTGTTTTATTTATTATTTAAATATTCATAAAAAATATATAATTAAACTTCAAATAAAATAATAAAATATGTTTTTAGGTGGACCTGTGAATTTTGTTTTATCTTCAGACACTTCAAATCAAAGAAGATTATCTGAAATGCCTTCAAGAGCAATGACAATAAATGATGATGAAATATCAACAACAACAAAAAATAAAGGAAGTACAAGACCAACATCAAAACAAACTTCAACAATGAATGAACATCTTCAAAGAGAAGTATTAGAAGAACCTGAACTAAATTCAAACCCAATAATAGGTAAAGATGACTTAATTCAAAGACAATATGAACTTCAAATGAAAAGAAAAAAATATGAGCAACAACAATTAGAAAAGAAATTTAAAAGAACTTTAATAAGATTATCTAACCAAGAACATATATTATGTTTAGTTGTTGATGGATATGAAATTTCAAAAGAATCATATGAAATTGTTATAAATGAATTTTTGCCAAGAATAAAAAACTCAGTTTTAATTGCTTGTTATATTTATAATAATATTCATGATGAAGAATATAATTGGAGACATCAAAAACAATATATAATTGAATATTACAAAACAAGATTAACTACATCTTTAAGTGATGATAAAGGTTATTTAATTATACAAGATAAAAATCCAAATTGTGTACATGAAGTAGAACAAATTTATAAGATTGCTCAAAGAAATAATTTTGAATATTTTATTATTGGATATAATGCTTTAAAAGGACCAACTTTAAAACCAAGAAATATTCCAAAAGGATTAGATTATCTTTTATCTGAAAGCAGAGTACCTACTTTTATTATGAAAGATAAATTAATGAGAGGACAAAAAAATAAAGGTTATAAATGGTTATTAGTTATGGATAGATCTTCAAGTGATTGTTTTAAAGTTTTTGATTATTTTCTTCCTTTTATGGATATTGAAAAAGATTTTATTTATGGATTAACTTTAATTCCTCCATATGTTAATTTTGATGATATTAAAAGACAATTTTATGAAAGATTAAAAGAAGTTGGTTTTGATGAAGAAGAACAATGTGGTTATGAAAGTCAACAATATACTACTAGATATGCTACTTTTGTTAGAGAATTTGTTAATCATAGTACTATACATTATTTTGATTTTGTTTTATTTTATAATAATCCTGATAAATATAAAATTCAAAGAACTGATTCTGAGTCTTTAAAATTATTAGAATATATTAATGCTAATATTGGCTTTGTAAATGGAGCTTATTTAGATAAGTTTAATCCAGACAATTATATGGAAATTGCAGAGAAGGTTGAAAAAGTTGAAGAAGATGAATTTAACCCTTATGATGAAGAAATTGCTGAAGTCGAAAATAAATTTGAAGAAAAAGAAGAAAAAGAAAAAAAATATGAAGAAAAAGAAGAAGAAAAAAATGAAGAAAAAGTAGAAGAAAAAGAAGATGAAAAGGAAGAAAAAAAAGAAGAAGAAAAAGAAGAAGAAAAAGAAAATGATGAAGAAGATAAAAGTGAAGCTCTTGATCGAGAAATTAAAATAAATGTGGAAAATAAAACATCTAATCAAAATAAGACTACAAATAAACCACCATTAAAACCTGTAAAGCCAATTATTAAAGGAAATAAAAATCCAATTCCATTAAAAGTAAATGTTCAAAGTAATAAACCAGGTTCAAAACAAGGTTCAAGAAGTATAAATGCTAAAAGTGATTTGCAAAAACCAATATCAACAGGAAGACCCAAACCTCAAGTTCAATATCCAAAAGTGAAAAAATAACAAAAAAATTATTACTTAAAATCTAATTAAAATTATAATAATTTTTATAAGAAAATAAATAATAAATAATTTCATAACTAATCTTAAAAAAATGAAAAAAAAATTTTAAAAAAATAAAAAAAATGTTAGAAGTAGAAATAGATGGAGTCAAAACAAAAGTGCCTCAATGTACATGTGGAAAATGTATAGTACGTCGTCTTCGAGAAAACAACTGGGATACATTACCATATAACAAGAATTTGGCAACAACATACACAACAGATTACCCATGGAAAACAGGTATAAAAGACCCAGGTTATTATAACCGTTCAATGCATACAGGTTTTGAAGATCAATATAAGGAACATTTACCAAATGGAATGACTAGTGAAATGAAAGCAAAATATATTCCTTGGGAATTAGAAAATGATAAAAATAATAAAGAACCAAATAAAATTTATTCTACTCCCTTTATAGGAAGTTCAACTAATGAAATTGAATATCCAAATTGGGGGGCAATAACAAGAGAAGAAGTTGAAAAAGTTAAATTTCCTGATATTCAAATTCCTTTTAGAGGAACTTCTAATTATGGAGATAATTATAAGAAATATCCTGATCAATATTATAAAATGAGAGAACCTTTAAAATTTGGGAAAGATACAATGAAATTTAGTGGAGAACTTAATCCTAATACTACTTATAATACTGAATATGTTCCTAAGAAATTATATGATAATAATGCTGACAAAAACCCTAATTTAACTAGTTATGCTTTTGTTCCTTGTGATAATGCTCCTGATAATTTTGATACTACTTATAGAAGTCATTATGTTGAGTATGAAGATGGAATGTGTAAATTAAGGAAATATTTAAATGCTAGAGGAATGAGGTATTTGGTTATATAAATTTATTTTTTGTTTTTTTTGAAAAAAGAAAAAAATGATTTTTTTATTTGTATTTATTTGTTTTATTTTTTTGGAAATTTCAATGTTTCTTGAATTATCATTTATTTACAAAAAGAACAATATTTTGAATATTATATATTACCTTTTTTCTTCCTATAAACATATCTTTTTTTTCTAATATCTTACAATCATGATTATTTATATTATTATATCTTCCTTTTTTTGTGATTTTAAATGATTATTTTGAAATTTATAAAACTGTTTGTATATTTATTAATTGTTTAACAATCATTATTTATATTAAGAAAAACTCTTTTAATATTTTAATTAATTTTTGTTTCAAAATTTTTGTTTTTAATAAAGTCGTTTATAAAAATTTTTATTATTTAAAAATTATTTTCCTTTCTCTTTGAAATGTTTGTAATTATAATAAAGATCTAATTGGGTTTATTATTGAGTTACTTTCTAAATTTGAAGAATTTTGTTTATTTACCTGTTTGAACTCATAATTATTATCTTCTAAATTAATTTTTTTTTAATATCATCAACGAATTCTTAATATGCTTTATATTTAACATATTTTTTAAAATTATTTCTAAAACATTTAAAGAATGTTGATATTTCTTCATTTTATTATATTAAATTTATCTATTCCTTCATTCATTCATTTTATCTTTTCAATTTCATTTTTTTTTTCATTAGATGTTTATTGATTAATAGATGGATCATTATAATATCATCAATTTCATCTAATTTGACTATTTTTTACATATTATTCATTTTCTTAGTGTATTGATTATATTTTTAATTATTTTAGTTCCTTTAGGTTTAATAGTTTTTTAGGATAATTATTTCAATGCATAATCTCTCATTCCCCCATATTCATTAATCATTTTTAATAAAAGATTTTCATCTTTATCATTGTTTCTATAATATAATTCATTGTTTTAATTCATTTTTTCTCCTTCAAAATCTTTATTTTATTAAGTTTATGATTATATAACATCTTCTTTAATAATCATACTTCGATTATTATCACTAGAAATTTCTGATTATATTCTTTCTAATTATGATTATAAATAACATTATCTTCTAAAAATTTCTTTTATTATAAAACAAAATTAATTTACTCACTCATTAATTTATTCCCTTTATTATTTTTAAAAAGAAAAAGATGTTTTAATGAATCTTTTGAAGTAAATCTTTCTTTAGATTCATAAATTAGACATTTTCAAAATAATGTTGAATGGAAAGTCTATTTTATATTTTCTTTGAAAAATATGCATTAATTATGAACTAACACCAAAATCACCTTATTATGCTATTCCTTCTAATAATATATATTTCCTATTTTAACATATCTATATTTTTTTATTTTCATGAAATGTAATCATAAAAATTAATGAAACTAATTTGTTGTTCATTAAAGGAGAATTTTATTAATTCTAATCATGCTCCTCCTTCACAATATTTTCAAATAATCAATATTTGGTTATTTTTTATATAAAAATATAATAATATAATGTATATGGGATTAATATTCTTTTAAACATTTATTCTATTTTAAAAGTTTGTATTTCATTACTTGTACCTAATTTTGCTATTTTTGCTTCATATATTATACTTGATTTGTATGAAATACTTTGACTCAACTTTAATTATTTTGCTCTATTAATTCAAATTAATCATTTTTAGTTCTTGAACTATTCCTTTTTTGATGAAATAAAATCATACATTTAATTTTTTTTCAATTAATAAAATTCTATAAATAATAAAAATTGATAATGATTCAATTAATAAAAATATCTTTTTATAAAATAAGGTGGAATTGAAAAAGATGTATAATGTAAATTAGAAAAAAAAGAAAAAGTAATTGATTCTATTGGTTTCAGAAATCAAAAACCCAAAAAAAAAAATAAGAAATATATAATTCTGAGCATATTTAGAAGCATTAATAGTTATTTATAAAAAGGTTAAATATAATATATTATTTATGAAGATTCATTAAAATTTGAAAAACAGATTTGTTTATTTTGGACACAAGATAATCAAAAAAAATTTTGTTGATATTTTTTTATCAAAATTTTAATGAATTATAATTAAAAGATTATTTACTTATATTTGTAAAAATTATATAATATTGTATAAAAGAAAAAAATTAAATTATATCAAGGGGTGTTTTAAATTAAAAAAGTCCTTTTAGGAATATTTGTAGAATTATTGAAAAAATATTGGTTTTTAAAAACAAAAAAATTAATAAAGAAAAAAAGGCATCTGGTTACATTTGTTTATTTTGATGTTTTTAAATTAAGATAGAAAGGTTTTTGAAAAAATAAAATATATACTAAATTTCTTTTTTGACTGGTAAATTTTTTAAGAAGAAGAGTTTTATATTTAAAATTTTATTCATTATCTAAATAAAATATCAACAAATTTTAAAAATTTTAATAAGATAAAAAAAATAGTATTTCTTTTTATTTATTAAATTAAAAAAGAATAAACAACATAGAGAATAATAAAAATATCGCTGATTTTAAATAAGCAGTAGATAAAGTTTCAGTGTAATTCATAAAGTTTCTATAAATTGGTCTATCATAAGAATAAGAAAAATTTCTTTTAGCCCAAGAAAAATCATCATATCTTTTTACAATGTTTGCTTTAAAAAGATCATATAAAACAATATAATTAACATCTTCTTGACAAGGATTATATATGAAACTACCTTCATAATAAAATGCTCTTTTATCTTGGAAAATAGGATAATTAGTTAAATCACAATCACCTTTATTAATACAGTCATATAATCCATTATCATTTATCCCTGAAACTTTATTATATCGAACAACAAGGACTAAATAATTATTTGCATCTTGAATTCGTCTATATTGATTTTGATTAGTAGTAAATCCAAGTACTTTTTTAAAAACAAAATGTAATTCATATTCAGATATTTCTTCTTCAACTTTATGTAACCCTTGGTATAATTCTAATCTTTCTAATTTATATTGTTTAATAACACCTCCTTTTTGGAAATTAATATATTGTGAGGAGCCAGAAATTGAGGCACTTCTTACTGGTTTTGATTCATTAAATTCTGAAAAAGTGTAATTGACATTTGAAAATTGTTGATATACTATAGAAAAACTTGAACTAAATACACTTTGAGTTATATTAAGTCTTACTGGTGACTGTAATCTTCCCATTCTACATGCTGGAAATGATGTCCATATTCTCTCATACTCTGTCTCTTCTAATGAAATATAAATAATAAGAAAAAATATAAACAATTGTGCTTTCATTTTTTTATTATAAATATGAATGATATATTCAATTTATTTTTATATAGAAAAATAATTAAAAAACAAATACCAGATTTTAAAAATTAAAAAAATAAATCAAAAATACGTGAAATTGTTTTTAAATTAAAAAATTTTTTTCAAAATGAAAATTTTCTTTAATTCAATAATTTTACATCAAACCAAAAAAATAAAAAATACTATTCAATTTTGGTGGTGTTCCCTTATAAATTTAAAAATAAAAAAATAATATTTATTTTAAACCATAAAAAACCAAATTTTAAAAAAATGGAAAATGAACAAAATTTAAAACAATTATGTAAATATTGTTTCAATATTTTAACCTATGTTTTAAAAAATGATGACAAAGAAAAAGAACCAGAATTTCCAAAAGAATTTATAGGAAAATCATATCCATTATTTGTGACATGGACAACAGGAGAAGAAAAAGAACTAAGAGGTTGTATAGGTACATTTGCAAGTGAAAAATTAGAAAAAAATGTACAAAGATATGCATTAATTTCTGCATTAAAAGATGATAGATTTCCACCCATTAAATTAAATGAAATTCCAAATTTAAATTGTGAAATTTCACTTCTTGTTAATTTTGAAAAAATTAAAAGTCCTATTGATTGGGAAGTTGGAAAACATGGAATTGATATTACTTTTAAAGATAAAAGAGGTGATGAATATTCTGCCACTTTTTTACCTGATGTTGCTGAAGAACAAAATTGGGATCAAACTACTACTTTAAAATATTTAGTTAGGAAAGCTGGATATTATGGGAAATTAGATGATGTTTATAATAATATTGAAACTGAAAGATATCAATCCATTAAAACTACTGTCACTTATGATGAATGGAAAAATAACAAATAGAATTGTTTTTTAGTTTATTAAATTTTTTTTATATTTTTAAGAATTTATTTTTTTATTAAATGATTTGAATATTATTTAATTGTTTACATTTGTGAAGATTTATTAAATTCTTAAGAATAGAAATTTTTTATAATTTTAAAATAATGAAAAAACAATCGTACAATTAATGTTTATTGAATATGATTTTTGATTTATCTAATATTTAATTTTTGCTTATTTTTAAGAAACAAAGAATTAAAAATAAGATAAGTAATTTAAAAATCAATTCAAATTAGATTTATCTAACATTTGCATTGATATTTTTGTATTTTTGTTTTTTCATGACATATAGTCTCATTTAAATTATTTTTACCTCTTCCATTGATTATAGTTTCTCTATAAGTATTTTCAATCAATGTTTCAAAAGCATCTGCAACATTATTATCTTCAAGACAAGAAGTTTCCATAAAAATATAATTATTTTCTAAAGCTAATTCTGAGGCTTCTTCAGAACTTATTTTCCTTTCATTTTCCAAATCAGTTTTATTCCCTAATAAAATTACTTTTACATGTTTAGGGCATTTATCCTTTATTTCTTGATTATAATATTTTTTTATTTCTTCAAAAGATTTTTTGTCTGTAATATCATAAACTAATAAACAACAATCTGCACCTCTATAATATTGTGTATTTATTGCTTTAAATCTCTCTTGTCCAGCAGTATCCATTATTTTTACATTTATAAGTGAACCATCAGATAATTTGTATGTATTAAAATAATGAGGTAAACCTATTGTATTTATTTGAATTAAGGTCGATTTTTGATTTATAAAACTAAAATAGTTAATTTTTATTTGTTACGTTTGAATTAAACTTGTTTTTCCAACTCCAGAACATCCTAATGTGATTACTATATTTATTAAAATAAAATGAATATCATATTATTTTACATGTAATATATATTATATCCTTCCCTTCTTTTTTAAGTTTTGAAGATTCTTCAGAAGAAAGTCTATAAATTTGTGATTTTTTTTTTTTCATTTTTTTTCTGAGATTATTATTATCAGGGCAAGAATTATAATGTGATTGTATTTTTTCATATTCTATTTCATTTTCACAATTCAAACATTTAAATTTTAATTTTGATAATATATCTTTTTTCCCTAAGCTCCTCTGATAATTTGGATTTTCACATCTATTAGGACATTTATTATCTTTTTCTTTCCATTGATCTATACATTTCTTGCAATATACATTTTGACAATTCATACACATCATTTGATCGATCAAAATATTAAAGCACAAAGGGCATGTTATTAATTCTTTAAATGTATTATAAATGACATCTTTTATGACTAATTCATCATTAATATATTTTTCCATTTTTATTATTTTGAAAATTCTGGTATTTATTCACTTTGATTATAACTATTTTAAAATATTTAACATTTTTTCAAAAAAAAATTTATTGATGACAAATAATTGTATTATTTCTCTTTTATAAAATTTCAATATATATTGTCTTTTCCTTTATGACAAAATTTAATATACAGTTTTTCTTTTTGTTAAAAACATTTTTTTAAAATATATTTTAAAGTTTCTTTATTATAGATAAATATCATTTTCCATATTAATATCTTATTCAAAAAATTAAAAATATATATATTATTATTTAACAGTCTTATCATTGATATTATTGTTTTAATTGTTTAAAAAGTTATTATAATTGCATTTACTTTAAATATTATGGTTTTAAAATATGATATCAAAACTCAAATTTTTATAGATATCATAATAAATTCAAGTTTAAATTCTTCAATACTTAAAAATATTATGATTTTTTTTAAATAAAAGTAGAGCTTTAAAAAAAGTTAATATCCGATTTTCTTGATTGATAATACTTCAATTTATAAAGTTCTTTTTTAATTCATAAAATTCTTTTTTAACCTTAAAAAAAAACTAAAATATGCTATTATTGCCAATATTTAAATATATTTACTAGTTTTAATTGTTAATCATATTAACCTTTGTTTTATACTTTTAAAATGAAAAAGTAAAAAAATATTATTCAAAAAAATTCATGTTATTACTTCAAAGGAAATGTTTATCATTTAAATATAATAGGAATTATTGAATATGTTTAATTGAATTTAAATATAATAATTAAAATAAATGAAAAAATAATTTTTATCAAAGAAACATAAAAAAACATTTAGATTTCATGAAAAGGTATTTTTAAGTCTTCTAATTTTTTTTGGTTGAACTTTTTTTCGCTTTTGCTTCTTTTTAATTCATAGTCATATTGTAAACGTATATTTTCTTTATGAACAGGTTTTTTTTCAATATAACCTTGTTTAGGATAAGTCCAAGGAATCATAATTCTACTTTGAATTTTTTCGTTTTCTAATAATCTAACATTATTTTCCATTAATAATTTATCTTTTAAAGGACTAATTAAATTTAATTGATTAGGATTATGAGCACCTTCACATTCATTATATGGATTTAGACATTTAATAAATTTTTTTCTTATTTCTTCTCTATCATAATCGTCTTGTTCAATTTCTTTTCCATTTATCAATATTTTTTGAGTATAATCAGGATGTAACTTTTTACACATATGATTTTTAAATGTTTTATATTTTGTATTTAATTTCTCATATTTTTCAGGATCTTCTATTTCCATATCTATACCTTTTTTAATAAAGATTTCTAATAATAATATTCTTTCTTTTAATTTTGCTATATCTATATCATATTTTGCCATTATATTTTTTACATTTAAATAAAAATCTTCAATTTGTATATTTAAATATGTATGTCTATTATATATTGAAAAATTACTTCCTTTTTTCATTTTTTCACTATAAATTAAAAAAGTACTTAATGGGATTTTAATATTAAAATGATCTAATACTGATTGAGTAACTCTATAATTCAAAACATCTTTTGGTATTTTTCTCTTAATATTTAAATTTTTTCTCCATTTTTCATCTAAAATTTTATATTTTTCATTCATTTCTTTTTGTTCTTTTATGACAGTTTCATGTAATTTAGTGATTAACTTATTGCAATCAGTATATCTTCTAAAATTATATAAGATAATTGCTTTTTTTAATAAACCAAATTTTTTCATATAATCTTGATCAATTTCTTCAGGATTTCCTTTGTAATTTATTTTCTTTAAAATTTTTTCATTGGATTTTTTAGCATTTATTTTATTTTTTATAAGTTCTTCATCATTTAATTTTTGATATTTACAGAAATTACATAAAGTTTTTTTTTTTCCTTTAGTATTTTTTCCACATCCAGAACAATAAAAAAGGGGTCCAGAAGGTTTCCATTCTTTTTCAATATATGGGTCTTTATTTTTCTCTAAAGTTTTTAATACTTCTTTCCTTGAATTAATAATACCATTTATTTCTTGTTCAAATTTTAATTCACTTATTTGATGGGCATAAGGACATTTTCCTCCAAATTGAACCGATAAATTTATATCTGAATGAGGCCATCGAGGCCTTGAATCTAATGGACATTGACTTTTTAAAGGACACATTATTGTTTTAAAATAATTGAAATATTTATCTTTTACAAAAGTAAATTGAGGATTTGAATCTTTATATTTTGGATTTATTAAATATTTTACATCTATTTTATCCTTATCTTTTAATAATTGTTTATTAAATTCTATCATTGATATTTCTTCTTGTAATTGTTCTGCTTCTTTTTGCTTATTTTTTCTATAATCTTCTATTGATTTTACCATTGAATATACTTCAGAACATATTTCTTTATTTTTTAAATTGTCAAAATTATCTGGTATAACTTCTATTTTTTTTTTTTTATCTTCTTTTTTTTCTTCTGTTTCATTGAGTAAATCTAATATATCTTTCTTTTTATTTTTATTTAGTTCATTTTTTATTCTTTCAGCTTCCCTTTTTTGATTTAAATACAGAGCAAATTTAGGATCAAAATATGCTTTGATATCATCTAAACTAAATGCTTTTTCTAATAATTCAATGGTTTCATTATATTTACCTTCATTAAATAATAATTTTGCTTGTCTACAAATACCTTCTTTATAAATAATTGGAAATCTTGTTGTTAAATTTTTTCCCATTTCTCCGACCCATTTATCATTATTTACTCTCATTTCAATTAATTCTTCTTGATTCATATTATTTATTTTATTAATATCTTTAACACTTTTATTTATATTTGGTTCAAAAGTACATTGTTTGGCATCGCTTAAACACATAAAAATTTTTTCTTTTTCTTTATTCAATTCTGGTCTTTTCCACATATTAAATTTTTCATCTTTTTCTAAAGTTTTTTCATTATTAAAAACTTCATTGAAATTTTTTTCTCTTTGTTCTAATATAATATTATTATGAGAATTATGGATACAATATAAAGGACAATTATTAGTATGGATTTTACAATTATTAGATTTTGAAGGTCCCCAAAAAGATAAATTATCACTTTTGGCAAATATAAATTTCCCTTTTTCATTTACTCCTAATCTATGTAATAATTTAAAAAAATAATATTTTAAACCATCTGAATAATATTTATGTAATTTCTTATATTTAAAAGAATTTTGATTATTCATTTCGTTTTTATTACCAAATTTTCTTTTTGATGCTTCTGGATATTTTTTTCTTATATATTGTTCCATTTGATTTAAATATTTAGATATTGAATCTTTATTATTATCGATTACTCTATTTTGCATTTTTTTATAATATTTTATCACCATTGATTTAATATAATTATTTAATTTCCTATCTTGTATTAATATTTCTTCTAATTTTTGTTTTTCTTTTTTTTCATTCTCAATATCAATATTATTTCTTTTTATCATATATTTTTTATTTTGTTCATGTTGTTTTTTAATTTTACTGTCATTTAAAATTCCTTTTTCATTATTTTTCAAATTTTTAAATAAAGCTTTTATTTCTTTATCTTTATCATTAACTTCCCATCCTTCAGGATAAACAATTGTTCTATAATCTCTAAATTCTTGATCAATCATTTTTTTAATAATATTATCATATTTAAATTGGTTTTTTAAACTTATCATAACCCTTCCAGTTTTATATTTATCTTTTGGTTTAGATAGTTCATCAAATCTTTTAAATAATTTAATTACTTCTTCATTTGTTAATTTTCTATTTTCTCTATCAATTATTTCATTTTTAATTCTTTCTTCTTCAAGTATTTCAAATTCATTTTCTCTTTCTTCTTTATCTATATTATATTTTTCTTCTATTAAATTATAAAACTTTTTTTTATCATATTTATATAAACCTTTATAATATCTATCTCTTGGTTTAATTTTATTTTCCCAATAATCTATTAAAGGTTTTGGATGAAGAGTTTTTGTTCCTGTTGCTTTCTTAAATATTTTACTTAATCTATTTACTATTTCATCATCACTTAAAAAAAATTGTAATTCATTTTCTAAGTTATTTACTCCATATTCCCATTGAATTTTTTTTTTGTTTTTTTCAATAATACTTAAACTTTTCCAAAATTCAATTAATTTTTTTTCGTCATTTGTTAAATTTAAATTCTTTTTTTCATAATTATCCAATAATTTTGAAAAGAATTTTTGAAAATTATTTACATTCATTTCTTTTTCTTCTATTTCATCAAGCTCCTTTTGATTAGGATATAATCTTCTCATAGTTTCTTTTGTAAATTTAGGTTTATCTTTTTCTGAATTTTGTTTTTGATTTATATTATATTTCTCTGAATAACGATTGATTTGACTTTGTAAATCATCTAAAAAAAATTTATTATAATATTCAATACTATAATTTATATCTCCATTAGAATATTTCATTAAAGGTTTTATTTT
>JAEEGK010010423.1_pt1 | contig 21447 bp, 15 predicted proteins | sample 8958771 | NCBI WGS metagenome assembly JAEEGK01 (sample SAMN16246547, study PRJNA631951) | gut metagenome | biome: gut microbiome; feature: rumen; material: SC-attached | host: Bos | place: Iran: Karaj | collected 2018-10 | reverse complement strand
CGGTTCTCGTACATAAAGAAATCGTCTATCTGTGCCATATTGCTCTTTGTTTCGGCTGCAAAGATACGAAAATATTCTGAGATTAGGGAGAACAGTATGAAAAAGTTGTGGGTGCAGGTTGGGTGCATCATTCAAAAATGGGTGCAAATTGGGTGCAACTTTGAAATATTGTAGAAAACAAAAAGGAGTCAGATTTTCTCTAACTCCTTGTTTTTCAATGCTATGCAGCGATTTCGATTTTTGCGCTTCAGGATGGGCTTGAACCAACGACCCCCTGATTAACAGTTAAAAAATGTAAGATTTTGCGATATTATGTTTAAGTGGATTTGGTTGATTCACAGAAAGTTAGTAACTTTGCAGCAGTTTATGATACTCCATGAAATTGGGTAATTACGAGAATAGATAACCAAAATTTGTTCAGACGAATTGTCAATAAATAAAGGGGTTTCAGAAGATTTGAGTGAGTCGAGATAACCAAAATTTGTTCAGATTAGATAAAAAGAGGTAATATGGCAGAAAGAAAGAAGAGAGAAACGATACCCAATTTGGAGTCGCTGACTATGGGTAATTGTACCATCGCATTGACACTTGACACCAGATACAGGGATGAAGATGGCAAGTATCACGCATCCATTCGTTTCACGGTAAATGGGAGCCGGTACTTTTTCCATTTGGGATATAAGTACTCGGTAGAAGAGTTCGACGCTATCTGTAAATCGGATGGGCGTGGACGTGGCGGCAATCAGAACCAGAACTATATCGAGAAAACTCATTTAATGGAAACTTATAGTCAATATGTAGGACTTGTCCGTGATATGTATAATAAAGGTACATTGAAGTCTGTTGATAACATTCGTTCTGTGATAACTGGACGTATCTCGACCTATGGGGATTCAAAGGAAAGTTCTGAATCATATGCGAATTCGTTCATCGGTTTGTGGAATGAGGTTATCTCGCAGAAGAAGGCAAGCACAGCAGAGACCTACCGTAATGCCCGCGATTGTTTCATAAAGAGCGGTGTGTATAATGCGAAGGACGGCTATAATGTTGGTGTGGATAAAATTCAGGCATGGATAGCCTACATGAAGAAGATGAAATACACACAAACGACTATCGGATTCTATCTTCGGGCCATCCGAGTTGTGTTCAAGGCTTGCATTAGCAACGGTTATATGCTGGAAAAAGACTATCCGTTTAGTGCATCAGACCCATTGAAAGTTAAGATTCCATCTGGATCTTCACGTAAGGCTGATTTCCTAACCATTGGCCAAATGACAGAACTGTATGAGTTCTATGTCAATGGTGAGATTCCCAAAGAATATAAACACCCAGACGAGATGAAGCAGAGTCTTGGTATGTTCCTGGCCCAGTATCTTTGTAATGGATGCAACCTTTATGATTTAGCTTTGCTACGCTATGATGACTATTACGATATATCCGAGCACAAAGCCCTCCGATTCTTCCGTCATAAGACGAAAGATCACTCAGAATCGGGTTCAGAGGTGATAATCCCTATTATACCGCCGTTGAAGAAGATATTAGACGAGTTGGCTGCTCCTGTTGAGAAAGGCGCATTGGTATTTCCATTCCTTCTTGGCGAGGGTGTTGATCCTGACAGCAAGAGTGCCAGGGACAAGATACATCAGGAGAATCACAACGTAGCAGACAGAGTGAAGAAGATAGCAGAGATAATAGACTGGGATATCAAACCGTCTTCCACCTTTGCCCGTCATAGCTTTGCTACGAATCTGAGTCGCTCTAAAGTTCCGATAGATTATATCAGCTTTGCAATGGGTCACTCACTGGGGAACAAGGGACAGATAACCAAGCGATACATATCACCCTATCCCATAGAAGAACAGATGCAATATAACTCTTATCTTCTGGATCTCTCAGAACTGAAATCACTACGCCAGAAGGATATGACCAAAGAAGAATTGGTCAAGATGGTCAAGGAAACCATGACGAAGGAAGAGTTATTAAGCCTGCTGTTAGGTAAGTAAATGACTAAAAAACGAGAAAAGATAGGTTTTGTGTGCCAAGATACAAAGAAAAGTCGTACCTTTGCACCATAATATATAATAAGGTATAAGGAATTCATGGCAAATCGGAAATACAGATACGAGGATATGCAACCCGTGTTAGAACGGTTGTTACAGGATAAGGAATCGGATGAACTGGAGTTTAAAACGGCTGCAGGTGGATTCCCCAAATCCTTTTGGTCAACCTATTCTTCATTTGCCAACACGAATGGTGGCGCTATCGTCTTCGGTGTGAAAGAAAAAGATGAAGAACTCATTTTAGACGGTTTGGACGAATCACAAATTGCCAAGCTAAAGCGTGATTTCTTCAATGGTATGCACAGCAAGCAAAACATAAATATTGCATTACTAAAAGAAGATGATGTGTTTGATGTCGAGTTTGGTGGAACCCATTTCCTTGTTTTCTATATTCCACGGGTAGATATTAGTCTGAGGCCTGTATTTTGTGGCTCAGACCCTTATACTGGTACTTATCGACGTGACCTTGATGGCGATTATCATTGTTCACGCGAAGAAGTCAACAGTATGTTTGCCGATGCCAACCTTGCAAGTCCGGTGGATGGACGAATCCTGAAGAACTTTAGCAAGGATGATTTAGATCCTGCTTCAATCCAGCAGTATCGCCGTCGTTTTGAGCAATGGAATCCTGAACATGTATGGAATTCATTGCCTGAAGACCAGTTCTTGGAAAAACTCAATGTGTTTAGGAAAGATAGGAAGACTGGCGAATATGGACTGACCTACGCTGGACTGCTGATGTTTGGCACCTACAGCGCCATTATGGATGAGAGTCCCAACTTCTTCCCAGACTATCAGGAGATTGTCGATAAGGATAGCCGTTGGGTGAACCGCATTTGCCCTGATGGTAACTGGGAGTCTAACCTATTCCAGTTCTATAGTAAGGTATTGCCCATCCTCCAGAACTTCCTGCCCAAGCCTTTCATTTTGGAGGATAACCAGCGAAAGACTGAAACACCTGCTCATGTTGCAGTCAGAGAGGCACTTTCCAATATGCTGGTTCATGCGGATCATACGGAAAATGCCACGTTGAATGTCTATAAGTATCCCAACAAGATGGTGTTCTCCAATCCTGGCACCATGCTTATCTCTCCCAAGCAATTCTACAAAGGAGGTGAAAGCATCTGTAGAAACAAGTACTTACAGACCATGTTCACCTTCCTTGGCTCTGCTGAAAAAGCTGGCAGCGGTGCCGACAAGATTATTCACGGTTGGGAGAAACAGAACTGGAAGCGACCGTATATCGTTGAGAGAAGTCGGCCCAATAAAGTGATCCTTACCATGTCTATGGAGTCTCTGTTAGATGAAAATGTCAAGAATGGGCTGATAAGATTGTTTGGTGGACGAGTTGAACAACTGCCACGACCACAGCTGACAGCATTATCAATGGCATATTCTGAGGAAGAGATTACCAACGAAAGACTGCAATATGCCTTGGACATCCATCGTGCCGACATCACTAAGATGCTTAGTGATATGTGTGCAGCTCATTTGTTGGAAGCCTCAGGTCATGGACGAGGTACCAAGTATCATGTTTATGGTGTTAAACTTGCAAGCTATACAGGAAACCTTGCAAGTTCTGGCGAAAACCTTGCAACCTCAAAGGAAAACCTTGCAAGTCCAGATGAGAATCTTGCAACCTCAGAGAAGAACCTTGCAAGTTCAAAGAAAAAGAGGTTTTCCAAATTAGAGATAGAGAAACTAATCCTTGACTTCTGCACAGAATGGAGAACGATAGAAGACATTGCAACATTCCTTGATAGAGACAAGAACTATATAAGAAATGAGGTTTTGCCACATTTGACTGATAAGTTAGTAAAAATGTACGAAAACGTTCCAAACCATCCGAGGCAGAAATACCGGGTGAATAGAAAGGATTAATATGAGTAAATGGATAAATGATCGTGCATGGACTGTGTCCATGTGTATATGCTATGTTCTTTGTTCTATCATCTTGATTGTTGCGGGATATAACTATACAATGAGTATTATTGGCGAAACATCTTCTATTATGAAGGTGGTCTTGTTTATATGCATTATCTTGTTTGTGGGATTTGGTGTATCTATGGTTTTCTCTATCTTCATAACACCCCTGAGCGAACTTTTAAGTCGGTTGTTGTGGTATTTGTTCCGCCTGAAGACGAAAAAGGCCATCTCTCCAGACATAGATGCTATGGCAGAAGATATTGAAACCGACAACGCAGCCAATGATACGAATATTGGGGTTGTTTCTGAACCTGATGAATGTAAGGATACTATAGTTACGAGTATTGATGATTCTGTTAGAGAGTCTTTAAATGCAGAATTTATGAGTGAATACGTCAGGGTAGAATATAGGAATTTGCCTATCTATGATGTATTTGAAAGTCTTTTTGACCAGGAAAAGAGTGGTGCATTTGCTGCTCGTGCATTTAAATGTGCAATGAGTGACCCCATAAAATGGCTAAAGAGTTTCCCTGGATATGAGGATGCAAAGCGATTGTTCCCCAAACGAGATGCCATAAAGGGCGGAAAAACGAACTATTCAAATGCGAATAATACGGTTTACTCTGAAAAAACAATGAATGAAACCGTAGAAGTCATACGGGATAGGCTAAAAGAGTTGACCCCTCCACCAAAGGAGGATCAAGAATAGCATTCCTTTGAGTAAATAGATACCATTCCACAAGCTTCATGTTTGTGGAATTTTTGTATTTTAGAGTTTCATCATCTACAATTTGTCAATGGACTAAGATGGACTCCAGTGGACTCCAGTGGACTTTTTGCAACACACTGAAAATCAAGTGTTTTTATCCTTGTGGTATTCCAAGATATTTCCTAATTTTGCGCCAGAAAATTTGAATATCACAAAATAAAAACAAAGAATTATGGAGAAAAAAATCATCTCAATTGAAAAGTTGTTGCAGACTCCTGTCTGCATGATGAGTGGTGAGGAACTCGCGTTCCTATTTAATAACCTTGGTGTTCTTGACAGAGACAAGAAGCCTGAGTCTTCTATGCCATCACCTGACCGTAAGTTGGCTTACGGTATCAAGGGGATAGCTGAAACTTTTGGTTGTAGCATCCCTACGGCTAACCGTATCAAGAAGAGTGGAGTCATAGACAAGGCTATCTCACAGCTGGGTCGCAAGATTGTGATTGACGTTGATATGGCTCTTGAACTGGCTGCTGAAAGAAAGGAGGATCTGCATGGTAACTTACATTGATTATTGGAACCAGTTCTGGAAGGTTGCAGAACTGGTTCCTATCCCCTCAAGCGAGGTGGCATTATATGCCTATCTGCTTAATGAGTGTAATAGTAAATATTGGAAAATGCCTTTCCCTTGTGCTTCTTCTAAAATATGTGAATCCATCCGAATCTCTAAGGAAACGCTTTGCACAGCAAGGGAGCATCTTGCCAGCATTGGACTTATCTCTTATACGAAAGGTAAGTCCCGATACGTACCGTCCAAATATTGCATACTTGACTTGACGGATAAGTTGACGGATGACTTGACCCATATAAAGAATAAAGATAAAGAAGACAATTCAAAAGAAACGGCATCGCCCAGCTGGTCAGAGATAAAAGACCAGCTGAGGAATGATGAATCATGGCTTCAGGGCATTGTCTTATATCTGGAAGAGCGGGGAATGACCAAGAATTATAAGGAAGTCTGTCAACTGTTAGAAGCGTTCTTCCAATATTTAGAATTGATATATGACACCCAGAAAACTATTGACGACGTGCGTAAGCATTTCTTGAACTGGGCTCCAATGCAGAAACATGCTACTGTTAAGAGCACATCAAAGAACACGCCTATCGGAATGGTGCTGACAGATAGATCTACGGATAAGTTTACTGCTATGAAGGAAAGGATGAAGCAATGATAACAGAAGAAGCATTCCGAGAAGAGATAAATGAACTTGCCCAGCAAGGGACGGATATTGATCCTCAACCTCTGCACTTCCGAGTATTCCAGCCCAAAGAGACATTAATGTCTGGCTTACGAGTGGTGATGCATCACGAAGTGGAGTGGCTTAAGGAGTACGATGAAGTTGCCGACTGGTTATCGGACAACAAGGGAAAAGGATTGTTCCTTATTGGCCCTGTTGGTGTTGGTAAGACGGAAATCTGCATGAAAGTGATACCCATCATATTCTTGCGTTTGTTTAAATTGTCCATTTCACGTATGTCCTCAACCGATATTGTTACCCATGAAAAATACTCTACGGCTATCAGTACAACCATGATTGTAATAGACGATGTCGGTGCTGAAGGAATGTATAATGACTATGGCACTATGCACAACGTGTTTTCTGAAGTCGTGGATAGAACGGAAAGAAACGGTGTCCTGCTGATAGCAACCACGAATCTCAACGATGAGGAACTGAGGGAAAAATACGGAGAACGCACGATGGATAGGATACGTGCTAACATGCGAATCATCATCTTAGACGAGCAATCATTACGAGGACGATACGCTAAGAACTACTCATTTTAGGTGGGACATATCAGTCCCGCTTCCGCTTCAAAATCAAGAACAATTATGGTATATACTAATATAAGATACAGTACAACGCTCAATGATGCGCAGTTGGATTATCTGTCCGACGAGTGTCAGGACATCAACCGTATGATGTGCTTCAAGACCTTCTTGCGGCTTGCAGTCCTGGATCAAACTAAGGTGACGAGAAAGCATTTTTCAGCTGTCCTACAACCTGGCCAATTCATGGCCTCGAAGGTGGAGCTTGCCATGATGTGGGGATGCAATCGGAAGACCGCAACCCGAATCATCAGGGAGTTCAATCTAATGGGTATCCTCCAGTCAGAGGCATCCAACCGAACCACCATCCATACGTTGAAATGCCTGTCGGTTTGGTTTACGAATCAGAGGATGGTCAAGAACGGTTACTTTGTCAGTAACCCTATTGTAAAGCCAGTCGAGAAGCCTGATAGAACTGCTATGCATGTCCCACCTGAAAACGAAGGAAAGACTGTCGTTTCAGAAAAAGATAAAACACTTTTATCAGATGGGACACCGATTGTCCAATCAGTTGAAAATAACGCAAGCATCCATCATAAGGGACCCGAACCTAATGGCATAACGGAACAGAATCTTACACATTCTTTTCCCCTTTTGTCCTTGGCAGAACAAGAGAGGGATAATGACCAGCCGCCATCTGGCTTAACTGTCACTGATGGACTCTCAGGGCAGAGCAACTATCTTCTGCCTACTGATACCGGAATGGACGAAGGAACAAAACCAAGTCCGACGGAGAACGACCAACCTTCATCAAGGCAATGCCCTGCATTGCTTCAGGAGTGTTCAACAATAGGGAAAGAGAAATCCTCTGAAAACGTGCCGTAACGTGCGTGCAGGGAGATAAAGGGCTTGCCCTTGATATAGCCCACTATAACTACTGTCGTAGTTGTGGGCTCTTCCGAGGGACTCAGGGCTTTGCCCTAAGAACCTACAAGGCTCTGCCCTTGACCCGTTCAGGACGCTGCCCCGAAACCCCGGCAAGGGCTGTCAGCCCTCTGCAACCTGACCAGAGAGTGACCCTCTCTCTGGGCTCTCCGCTCAGTGGCATCTGCCCCTAAGAACCCTGAGCAGGAAGTGACTCTCTCCCTGCACCCACCAATCAGGGTAAACCCCGATACCCCCTTGGGAGAATACGGGAAACTACAAATTTATAAATTTCATAATTGTATAAATTCATAATTTCATAAATTACTATGAGTGAAATAGCCAAAGCCTCCGACCACATCGAGCCGTGCAACATCGAGCAGAGCGAACGCCACAACAGGCGGGACGCAGACTACATCGCATCGCTCAACCCGAAGACACTGTACATTCGTCAGAATCTGTCACCCAACAATGAGTCGTATGTCGCACCTGATGTTGAAGGTCAGAGCCTGCAAGAGATATATGATGCCATCAAGGTAATGGTGAAGCAGAAGACAGGCAGAGCCATGCAGGAACGCATGGTGGAAGTCACCGACAAGAAGGGCAAGAAGAAAAAGCGAAACGGCAGCAGTCCGTTGCGTGAGAGTGTCGTCAACATCAAGCCAGACACCACAATGGAAGACTTGCGACAGTACACCCAGCGAGTACAGGACAGGTGGGGCGTAAGAGCTATCCAAATCCACATTCATAGGGATGAAGGTCACTACAAAGACCCTGAGAATCCCGAAACGTGGATACCGAATCTTCATGCTCATATCATCTGGGACTGGATGAACCATGAGACGGGTAAATCTTGCAAGCTCAGCAAGCAGGACATGTCAGAACTTCAGGATATGGCAGCTGAGACATTGGAGATGGAAAGAGGTAAGCGAAAAGAGGAAACTGGAGCCGAACATCTGACCCGTACCGACTTCATCCGACAGAAGCAGGAGAAAGAACTCCAAGCCATTCAAGGCGAAATAGTGGAAAAGAAAACGGAGCTTCAGGAACAGAAAGACGAGATCACAAAGCTGGCTCATTCTTCCTTGCTCGACAAGCTGCTCCACTCAGGCATCAGCCCCGCAGTAAGGAAAGCAATAGAGGATGAAAAGATAGCTCACCAAGAAGAACTTCGTCAGGCAACAACTGCTATTGATGAGAATGGCCGTCCCTATGTTTGGACGAGTGGCAGCAAGAAAGACCAGGATGTCACATGGGAAGAATTAGCCAAGTTCCGTGAAAGGGAGAAAAAGGAGGCAGAAATTAAAGCTAAGGCTGACAAGGAAGCTGCTCTTGCCAAGGCTAAGGAAGACAAAGAAGCTTCTATTGCAAAAGTCAAAGCTGACGCAAAGGCCGAACTTGATGCCGAAATTGCCGAAATGAAGGAAGTGTACGGAGGTCTCATAGAAAAGGAGCGTTATGCTTTCAGTGAGAATGGAATGCCACTCTATTGGTCAGGTGGCCCAAAGGACGGACAGAGAATAACCAAGGATGAGAGAATCAAGTCATTGGCTGAACAGTTGTCAAAAACAAGAAATTCCAATAAGGCCTTACTTGAAAGGCTGAAAGTCTTGAAAGATCTGATATTTGCGACATGCAGCCTGAATTTCAAGAAAGTAGTCCAAATTATTGTTGACCAGTGGAAGGCTGGCGTAAAACAGTTCACAAAGGACTTGAAGGATTTCTTGTTAAAGGCGATAAGTGTTGAGAAAACGGTAGAAGGTCGCAAGTCATACATCAAGGATGCTTTTGACTTTGCAAAAATGCAGGCAAAGACTGATCCTGATTTGAATCTTGATGACAAAGCCCTGAAGCCTCTCTACGATGATGCGCTGAAAATCGCAGATGGCACATGGGAATCATACCATCAGAAGCACGACCTGTTATTTAAAGAAGCTGTCAAGGCTCTGGTAGAAATGGGCAACTGTCAAAATCAACGCCATCTGAACCAAAACCAAGCCAATATTATTGAAGCATTCCTTGCCTTTGATGGCAGTGACAGGACACAATTATGTGAAGAAATCTGGAATGTCGCCAGTCCCAAGGTTGATTATTATTGGCGTGATGGAACCTTTGACGCGCTTGAAGAATTGCGCACAAAGGAACTCTATAACAGGAAATACGGTAATGGGCGATCGATTTAATTCGATCGCCCATTATTAAGGTGATTACTTGTTATTATGACACTTCAAGTGTCATCAGAGGAGTCGATGCCCATCCGACAATTGTATTATTAAATTTATTACTCATCAAACTTGTTTGCTCCCCTCACAGTATGGCGCAAGGCACTGAGAAGTTGTTGCGACTCCTGAACCAAATTCAGAAATACAGTCATACTCTCAATATTGAGTTGCTTGGCTTGAATGTCGTGGATGATAGTCCGTCGATAATCGGAAAGCTGTGATTGCAGTTTTTCGGCATCACCACGTATCAACGCCATTGTTTCGGCATGGCAGGCCCGGTTGAAGAGTTGTAATATCTCATTGCGCATCTGAATGAACTCTTGGATATATTTGCTTGGCACCGGACTGAAGTTGTTGCCTACATGCTCTAAGCATGGCTCACCCATACGTTTCAAGCAATATACCATTTGCGCCAGCGAGTTGATTGTCAGAAAGTACCATGTGCCCTTCTCAATACTCAACATGGGGTCTATACGTCGTTGGGCCATAATCTGTTTGCGTCGCTGGCGTTTTATATCTTTGCGTTGGTTTTCGGTCACCGCTGCGGTACGTTTCAGCGTACGATAGTCCTCATAAAAGAAAGCATCGGTCATCGATTTATAAGTTTCTGCTACCAATTGTAGTTGATGTGTGATGGTTAGTGCCACATGTTGTCGAAGCAGTATCCAACATTCTGCTTTATCGCTGCTACGAACAATGCGATCAAACAATTCGTCGGCCTCACTGGTCTTGTTGCTTTTTTCATAGCGCAGATGGCTTCGAATAAGCAAGAAGATGGCCAGCGCGATGGCAACGGCCATTGCCACAAACGATCCAAAGAACAGGGCGATGCAGACGAGGAAGCACAACATGAACGCTACACCAGCCGTGATGAACCAACCACCTATGACCGATAGCACACCAGTAATACGGAATACTGCGCTCTCGCGACTCCATGCTCGGTCTGCCAGCGAAGCACCCATGGCTACCATAAAAGTGACGTAGGTGGTGGATAGCGGCAGTTTGAGCGATGTACCCAATGCCACCAGCGCCCCAGCGAGAACCAGATTGACCGCTGCACGAATCTCATCGAAGGCGGCTCCCCGCTTCAGCACGGCAGCATCGGCATTAAAGCGTGAGTCAATCCATCGCGCCACACCATTCGGAACTACAGAAGCCATGCCGTTGGCCATATTTCTGGACGTGCGCACCAACGTCCGTGCCACACCACTCGAACCAAACATCTCGTCACCCTCATCCTGTCGCGAGAGGTCCACCGAGGTCTTCACTACGTTCTGCGCCTTCTTTGAGAAGACCAGTGCGAGCACCATCACCACACCTGCCGCGATGAGATAGAGTGCGGGGGTATGAGCACTATCCATCAGTGAGTACATCATGTAGTCCTGCGATTCGCCATTGCCGTTGGCCATGTAGTCCTGATATGCCTCAAGTCCTGTCAGCGGAACACCTACAAAGTTCACGAGGTCGTTGCCTGCAAATGCCATTGCCAGGGCGAAGGTGCCCAACAATACAACGAACTTTAGTACGGGCAGTTTCATGGCACTCAGCAGCGTCAATAGCACAGAGAAAACGGCCGCGCCTCCGCCAATAATCAGAAGCGTGTTTTGACTGACCATTTCTTTCAACTCAGGCGTCATTAAACTGCTACTCTTCAATCCGTTGATAAGCAGGAACCAAACAATGGCCGTCACTGATAGTCCACCAAAGATACCAATCTTTAACGACGATGCAACCAGACTTCCCATCTTGCCTGACTGATCTGTCGTTCTCCCGTTCACACGGTATGTAAAAGTGAAAACGACGCGTGCCACCCACTGCACCAGCATGCCGAGGACAAACGCAATGGCAACACTGAGGAAAATGCCAAGGATGACCGAAATGGCTTTCTCCGTGTTCAGCAGATCACCTAATGAAAGTAACGTCCCGTCTGCTGCCGTTGCCCCGTGGAGTATCTGCAGCAGGGCGATGGCAAATGCTCCTCCCAGCAGTTCGAATACCATCGAGACGGTGGTGGATGTCGGCATGCCGAGCGTGTTGAACACATCGAGCAGTACCACGTCGGTAATCATTACAGCCAGGAATACACACATCGCGTCGTAGAATGAGAAATACTGTGGCGTCATGATGCCGTGCCGGGCCACGTCCATCATGCCATTGCTCAAGGCCGCTCCAGCAAACACACCGATAGCCGCCACTGACACAACTGTCCTGTATCTCGCCACTTTAGCACCGATGGCAGAGTTCAGGAAGTTTACTGCATCATTGCTGACTCCGACTACGAGGTCAAAAACTGCCAGCACAATAAGAAATATAACTATTCCGAGAAATAAGGTATTCATTATTCTTTTTATTTGATTAAATATATCGTTTCATTTCTTCTCCATCAACTCCTGCATATAACTCCAACAGATTCTTTGCAGGACTTGATTGAATTTTGGGAATGAGTACTTCTTCTACTTGGAAGAAACCTACTTCCGCTTTCATGTGTATCTCTATTTTCAAAGGACGCTCATGCCCCTGCTCTATTTTTACCTTTTCAATAGAGTTTGCGGAATACTTGTGAATATCTCCTTCTGTTGGTTTTGATGGGATTTCCAATGGAATACGAGCTCGCCCTTTTGTCATATCACAACCATCAGCAATCAAGATAAGACCAGCCTCAATAGAATGAATAGGATGTGTAGCCATGTGTCCGATAATGCCTTCCATAGCGATGGAGCGTATTATAGTCCGCCGCAGAATGTTAGAGGTTTCTGGAAGGAGTTGGGACAATACCTTTTCAATAATAGAATAGGATATGATGCCAGAATACAGTTCATGCCCATTCCTTCCTATTGTCATTCCGCTATCATGAAGAAGCGATGCAAGCATAACTGCCGCAACACTGTCTGCAAATGAACCGACATTTTCCTTTTCTAAACTAGTCTTGACTCCAACAGCATGTATTATATTCAGCATTTTCAAAGCATTGCGGCATACTATCTTCATGTGAACTGGTCCGTGATCATTCAACCCTAACCGACCTATTGATACAATGTTGGCATAATCTTGTATGGCGGCTATTTCTTGATTGCTCTGAAGATAATTCCATAGTCTTAAAGGCAGGTCATCGTCAAATGTCTGTTCATCAACTATCTTTGTGACCAAAGCGGTTATCTTCTCTTCGACTTGTATTTCTTTTGGTGATTTCGATTCCATAGTATGGCTAAATATAATACACATATCCCGATGTTAACACATAAAGAGCTTTGTCTAAGTCACCACAACATACCGAAATCATTGGTAGTTTGAGCCTTAGATAATCCAATGAAAACAAATGTGAGGAACAACACAAGGATGACAAATCTCACCCAATTAAAGATTCTCTGAATTCTTTCTGCTTTTTCTTTATCCATATATAATTTAGCCAACCGTTAGTGATTGACATCGCAAAGATAAACTGAACATGTTACAAAAACATTTCATTCGTGTGAAAGATAGGTTACATAAGCAATTGTAACAGAATTGTAATAACTACAGATACCTTTTTGCTTCTTGTTCTTCTACACAGGCATAGAGTTCCACCAGGTGCTTGGATGGACTTGACTGTATCTTAGGCATGAGTACACCTTCTACCTGAAAAAGACCTACCTCTGACTTCATGAGTACTTCAATTTTTATAGGATGCTCTATTCCTTGTGTGATGTGAACCTTTTCGATGGAGTTGGCTGAGTATTTGTGGATGTCGCCTTCGGCGGGTTTGGTTGGGATTTCATGCAGTATGCGAAGCATCTTCAGTGCGTTACGACATACGGTACGCATATGAACAGGACCATGGTCGTTCAATCCTAGGCGAGAGATAGACACCGTGTTTGCATAATCCTGGATTGCCTTTATTTCTTCATTCTCCAGCAGCTGCTTCATCACGCGGACAGGCAGATCGTCGTCAATGTCGGAATGCTCTACGATGTCAGCAACCAGTTTCTGAATCTTTTCTTCAAGTATGATTTCCTTTTGTGATATGTTTTGCATAAGCATATATAAATGGATAAAGGTGTATGGCCATTTCCATAAAGGAAAGACCATACACGTATAACTTACTGATATTATATTTTGAACAGTTTAGTACTCAGCATTCTGTGGGTCAAATTCTGTCCAGCCGCGGAGCCAGTTGTCGTTGTTTCCGAAGGCGCCGATGTAGCTGACTTTCTCAAACCATGAAGAGAGCAAACCATCGGTGAAGCTGGCAGCACCCAGCAATGGCGAACCGCTCTGTGGAAGGTACTGAACGCCGGAATAAATGCCCGAGGTGAGCTTCAAGTCGGCAGTACTCTGGAATACCTTGTTGCCCGTCAGCGACTTGAAGAAGGTGCTGCTGTAGGACTCTTGACTGGCATCGATCACGCTCTTCTGCACAGCATCGTAGAGATTGTCCTCGTAGCGCTTGTTAGCATCGCTACCCGTCACGCCCATGCCGGCAAAGAAGATATTCTGTAACTTCAGGTTGCCAGCCTTTGCCATCTCCTGTGTGTTACCCTTTTCTGCATCCACTATCAAGCCTACAGGATAGCCGACAGCCACGGAGTTGAAGCACGCCAGTCGGCTGCTGCGACGAATCTGCATAGCACTCTGGAACTTGCCGAGGGCAGAACCATTCTGTGGGAAGATGTTGCCACCGTTAATATAATCGGGCGTATTTTCAAAGCCATCACGTCCCATTGGGCCAATGAAGGTCACGTTGGAGAATACGGCAGAGGTAAAAGGCTCGGTGAGTGAACCGTCGGCATCGTTATCGCTCTCAAAACCATTTGACTGCGAGGTGTCGGCAATGCGAGGATTGCGGATGGAGAGCGCATACTGTACCTTACCGTTGTAGCCATTATCCGTATCAAACTCATCATCCCAACCATTGTAGGCAACAAGGTAGCGGCAGTTGACATTTCCACCAAACCACTCGAAGGAGTCATCGTTGGTGTAGCTAATCTGTACGTGGTCAATCTGTGTGCCAGCACCTACGCTGCCCAACGTCAAACCGTTGATTTCCTTATCCTTCTGGAAAGGATAACCTGCAAATTCTATACGAACGTATGAGAGTACACCGCTGTTGTCATCGGCATTGTTGCCACCGTGTTTCGTGCGAGGACCACCCTCAATCTGCTGACCGAGCACACCTTTATTATTTGTACCACGTCCGCAGATGATTAATCCTCCCCAGTCGCCAGGCTTACGGTTGCCCTTTGCCTCTGCTGAGGTAAAGACGATAGGAGCTGACTCTGTACCCTTGGCGTAGAGTTTGCCACCTGGCTCCACGATAAGCGAAGCGGCAGAAGCCTTCTCGCCTTTGATCACAGTGCCTGGTTCGATAGTTAGTTCGGCACCATCAGCCACGTATATCCATCCCTTCATCAGATAGACACCTTTCTTCAGCGTCTGCTTTCCTGTAAAGACAAATTCCTTATCACCATTACCGATGATGGTTCCATTAGCATCATCCTTGCTGTCTGCTGTAAAAGTGAGGTGGTCGCATGTCTTGATACTACCATCCATGCCCCATACATAGCCAGTTTGTGTCTCATTACTATTGTTCACGACATCATCTTTGCTGCATGACACCATGGTCATTGCCAGCGTAGTGGTCATCATTGCCACCGAAAGAAAAACTTTCTTCTTCATTGTTTTTATTGTTTGTTATTACATCATGCAACTCGGCCTTTCCGAATTACGTTGCAAAGGTATTCACATTATGTTTCTATCTTGTTATAACCATACTACGATTTTGTTTCGTAACCAGATTGTAATGCTGCAAGATTTTTAGAACTGGAAGCTTGCAGATAATTGTATGGTCTGTCCAGGGCAATAAGAGCGCGTAATCTGTTCTACTTCTCCTTGTGGGGTCTTTTCAAACTGCTTGAGCAGAACCTTTTGTGCCAGAAGATCACGAATGGAGAGACGAAGATCGAAGTGACCGATGCGCTTGGCAATGTTGAAGTCGAGCTGATGGCGAGGCATTTCGTAACTGTCGGGGACACGTACCTCGGTGTTACCGGTTCCCACGCTACGTCCTACACCAATCAGGCGCTTGCCAATCACATTGTAGAGTACGGAAGCTGTCCATCCCTGCATCTGCTCTGATTTGCCGGGAATTTGGTTGCTGTTGAAGAAAAGACCCACATTGACCAAGTAGGGCGACTGTCCTTGCATCGGGCGCGATTCCTCCTTGCTTCCCTCAGGGAAAGTGACGTTGCTCTTGATCCATGAGGCGTTGAGTGAGAGAGAGAGGAACGGCAGACGCATGAAGTCCAGCTGTTTACGAATGTCGAGTTCGATGCCATAGTTGTCGGCTCCCTCAGCATTGAGATAGGAATATACGAGGTCGGTGCCACCTGCCACGGTATACGTCCACTCGATGGGGTTGCGGAAGTGCTTATAGAAGAGTAAGAGGCTTACCACCTCACCCGTGTGAGGATACCATTCCCAACCGAAGTCGAGGTTATCAATATAAGCGGGTAGTAGATTGTGATTACCCTGCACGTTGCTGGCAAGGTCGAAGTCGTAATAGACACTGGATGAGAGTTCGCGAAACTCAGGGCGATTGGTCGTGCGGCCGTATGCCAGACGCACCTGCTGCTTATCGGTAAGGTGGTAGGCAAGATTGAGCGAAGCAAAGAGGTCGTTGTAGTCATAGAACGTAGAGAGAGGCGATGGCTCCTGACGACGGGTGTTGGAGATTAGTTCCGTACGTACATGCTCAAATCTTGCACCACCATATATATCAAACCTTCGGATGGGAAGTTTTACGCTCACATAGCCGCTGCCCTGTGTGCTTCGGGCTGAATAGTTGTTGCTCCAGTCGATGAGTTCGTGCCAACTGATGCCTATCGTATTGTTTGGTGAACTTGTCGCGCCATCGTCCATGGTCAAGATGATGGGCAGGCCCGTCTCAGCATCCCAGCCATTCAGTGACCCAGGCAACTGACCACCCTCATACTGCAACGTCCATTGACGTGTCTCATAAGTTCTACGACGATGCTCGGCGTATGCACCGGCAAAGAGGGAGGGTGTGAACGAGCCGAAAGTGAATTCGTGCTTCCAGTTGGCGGCTGCCGAAAGAATGTGCTCATCAAGTTTGGAAGTCTCACGATTGAAATCGTTCAGGTTGTCTATCACGAAGCATCCTTCTTCTTCCATCATGCTGTATCTCCGACGGTTGGGCAGATGGCGATTGGCGTATGCATAGCCAAGACTCCAATCCAGTTTGTCTGCTTCTGACGGTGTATGTTTGCCATCCAACTGAACATTATAGGTGAGCCTTCGCTGGCGGTAATACTCTGCCTGGCGCACGTGGTCGGCCTGCGCATCAAAACCGTCACGATCCGTGTAGCGATCCTTACCCAGGTGATTGAGAATCTGTTTCAATTCGAATCGGTCGCGCCCAGAGGCAGAGAGGTAGGTAAGGTTGAGCAAGGCGCCAAGGCGGCGGTTGATGTTGTACTGCTGGTCAGTCATCTGGCGCAGGTAGTTGGAGCGATTGTGTGTCACGTCGTAAGCACCAAAAAGATTGTTTTCCATGTCGCGCAGCGTGCGGTATTGCTGTGTGAAATTGACACTGGTCACGAGTGCCCATGTCTGCCCTTTGTCTGTACGCCATCGTTGTGCTGTGCTTGCCGAAGCATTGATGTCCCCGACAGGAGAAAATGATCGTGTATGCCAATCGTCTTCCTTGGCATAGAGGAATGTACGGAAATGGGAAGAAGTATTCCACGATGAACCTAACGAAACTTCCGTCTTGTTCTCGCTCGGTACATCCTTTGTGTTGACTAGGATGAAGCCTCCCGAGAAGTCGGCCGGATATTCAGGCGCGGACGACTTCACAACCTTCATATTGTCAAGTTGTGATGCAGGAATGATATCGAACGAGAACGCGCGTTGGTCGGCTTCGCTCGAAGGTACGGCGGCACCATTCAACCACACATTATTATATCGTTGTGAGAGTCCTCGCACCATCACGAATTTCTCATCAATGATGCTCACGCCAGGTATGCGTCGTATCACCTCGCCTGCATCCTTGTCCTGCGTCCGTTTGATGTGCTGCTCGCTCACGCCTGTCATAGTGACGTGTGCCTCCTGCTGCTCGCGTGTGGTGGATGCATCGGTGTTGTGGCGCTGCGTTGAGCTGATCGTTACCTCGCTGAGCGTGGTATTGTCGGGCTCAAGCATGAAATCTAATACTAAGTCATCTCCTGTCACCTTAACATTCTTTTTTACCATGGGCTTGAAACCAATGAATCGCACGGTCAACGTATAGGTGCCATTCTTCAGATTCAACGAGTAGTTTCCATCAATATCAGCGGAAGTTCCTTGTCCGTCATTCATTACGATGGTTGCCCCAGTAAGTGGCTCGTTGGTACCTTGCTCTATGATTTTGCCTTTTACTATACCAGCAAAACTGATGGAAGGCATCATGAGGAGGAGGCATGATAATGCCAATAATTTACTTATTTTCTTTCTTTTCATTACTCGTCATCAGGAAGTTTTGGTTTGCCTTTCCGAATGACGTTGCAAAATAAAGAAGATGGGATGACAGAGTTATTACTAGTAGATTACAAAACTATGAAAATGAAAAATGTTATGAAATTAGAGCTTTTGTAACAGGATTGTAACATCTGTGTAACTTTGATGTAACAAGATTGTAATATCTTTGCAGCAAATTTATAAAAAAGCAGATGGAATTGATTATCAACATTTTCTCGCTTGTGGGCTCGCTAGCATTGTTCCTCTTCGGAATGAAGACAATGTCGGAGGGCCTGGAGAAGTTTGCGGGCGATCGCCTGCGCAGTATTCTGGCGGCTATGACTAAAAACCGCATGATGGGTGTTCTTACTGGTATTCTGATCACGGCACTCATCCAATCGTCGAGTGCCACAACAGTGATGGTTGTAAGCTTCGTAAATGCTGGATTAATGACGCTCGCACAGTCTATAGGCGTCATCATGGGTGCAAACATCGGAACAACTGTTACAGCATGGATTATATCAGCTGTTGGCTTTAAGGTGAACATCGCAGCCTTTGCCATCCCTATGTTGGCTATCGGTATGCCATTGATATTCAGTAAAAAAGGAAATCACAAGAGTATCGGTGAGTTTATATTCGGTTTCTCTTTTCTCTTTATGGGCTTGTCATTCCTGCAGGAAGCAGCCACGGCGATGAATATCGGTGATATGGTGGCAGGGATGCTGGCTCACGTGCCACAGGATTCGTTCTTCACCATCCTCCTTTTTGTGTTTGTGGGTGCATTGGTAACGATGATTGTGCAGGCATCAGCTGCTACTATGGCCATCACGCTGATGCTCTTTGGTATGAACATCCCTGGCTTCGGATTCGAACAGGCCGCCGCACTGGCCATGGGACAAAACATCGGAACGACCATCACGGCATTTATGGCCTCGCTTACAGCTAACACACAAGCACGTCGTGCCGCACTGGCCCACATGTTCTTTAACGTGTTTGGTGTGGTGGCGTTCCTCATCGTGTTCTATCCCGCTTGTGATGCCGTCAGTTGGGTGGTAGAGAACTTAATGGGAGGGGGCAACGACCTCTTCAAACTCTCTGCCTTCCACACCGCCTTCAACATCATCAACACGCTATTGCTGATTGGTTTTGTGAAACAGATAGAGATGTTTGTGTGCCGTGTGCTGCCTATGAAGGCCCAGGACGAAGACTATCGCCTGCGCTTCATCAGTGGTGGCCTGCTCTCTACAGCCGAACTCAGCATCATGGAGGCTCAGAAGGAGATTCGCAGTTTTGCTGAGCGCTGCCAGCGAATGACTGGTTTTGTGCCCACGCTGTTGCAGACAGAAGACGAAATGGAGTTCAACAAGCTGTTTTCTCGCATAGAGAAGTATGAGAACATCACCGACTCGATGGAAATGGAGATTGCGAGCTATCTGAACAAGGTTAGCGAAGGACGCTTGTCGGATGCGTCGAAAACCCAGATACAGAAGATGCTCCGCCAGATTTCGGAGTTAGAGTCGATCGGCGACTCGGTTTATAACCTCGGTCGTACGCTGAATCGCCATCGTATGCATTGTCAGGAGAGTTTTACTGCCGATCAGATGCAGCACATGATGACGATGCTGCAACTGGTAGATACAGCTCTAACCGAGATGCTTAAACGCATAGACCAGCCCACCACAAAAAATGGTATAAAGGTTTCGCTTAACATCGAACACGAAATTAATAATTACCGAACACAGCTAAAGAACCAAAATCTGCATGATGTGAATGCCGGTCTTTACGATTATCAGCTCGGTGTGTTTTACGTCGATTTCATCTCTGAGTGCGAGAAACTTGGTGATTACGTGATGAACGTTGTGCAGGCCGGCAAGGGCTTGAATAACGACTTTGGTGACGGTCCTATCAACGGACAAGGCTAAAATCTGGCGAGGGTAAACCTGATGGTGAGTCCACCGCCAGGAGTAGAGAGTGCAGTTGCTTGTCCACCATGGGCAGCAACAGCATTTTTTACAATGGCAAGTCCCAGACCTGTGCCACCAAGTTTGCGCGAGCGCCCTTTATCTACACGGTAGAAACGCTCAAAGAGATGAGTGAGATGTTGCGCTTCTACGCCAGAACCGTTGTCGCTGACTAAAAATTCGTAGAAATGGCGGCCTTCTTTTTCCACCTCAGTACAAGTAATCTTCAGAAGCGATGCGCCTGTGGCATAGGCAATTGCATTGTCAATCAGATTGCGGAATATGCTGTATATCAGACTCTGATCGCCCAGCACTTCTATATGCTGAGGCAATTGGAGTGACGGAGCGATGCCCTTTTCTTGAAGTTGCAGTGCCGTATCATCCAGCACACTCTGTATGATTTGTAATACATCCACAGGGTGATAATCCTTTTGTGCCTCAGAGCGGTTGTAGTCTATCTCATCAAGTTTGGTGAGTGCACTCATGTCAAGCAGAAGTTTGTTCATACGTTCACTCTGAGCATAACAGCGCTCCAGGAAATGCTTTTTCTTGTCTTCGGGCATGTCGGGATTGTCGATGATGCTCTCTAAATAACCATGAATGCTGGCAGCAGGTGTCTTCAGCTCATGAGCGGCATTCTGGGTAAGTTGGCGCTTGATACGCACTTTCTCTTCTTCCGAATGGCGTAGTTTCCAATACAACATGATGATAGTGTGACTGATATCACCCAATTCGTCATCTGGCAGCCGACGCTCTAGTTCGTGGTCAAGTTCCTCACCTTCCTCGGCCTTCATGGCAAATTCACGTAAGTAGCCAATGTGTCGGCTGATACGGTGAGTGATATAGTAGAGAACGATACCCAGCAACAAGGTGAGAACGCCAGAAAAATAAATATAAGTATTGTCAGCCTGCAATGAACGGGTCAGCTCTGCAGAATATGGCACGGCAGCACGTACAATCACATCACCGAAACGAGTGGCAGAATAGAAGTAGGTCTCGTGAGTAGATTGTGACATTCGTTTGATATCATAGCCGCTGCCCTCTCGCAAAGCCTGCTGGATCTCTGTTCTCTGCAGATGGTTTCCCAATGCTTCCACATCAGTATCATAGCTGTCAAAGATGACCCGTCCTTCCTTGTCTATCACAGACACTCGAAGCCCCTCCATCTGATGATGCAAAACATAATCGCGAAAGAGTCGGCTACTGCTCATACTATCCTTACCGACTGTCTGCACCATCTCATAGTTGTACATCTGCAGTCGTGAATGAAGAATATCAATTTTATACTCCTTTTCACGCTTATACTGATATACGCTAAAACATATAG
>JAEEGK010010421.1_pt1 | contig 21450 bp, 12 predicted proteins | sample 8958771 | NCBI WGS metagenome assembly JAEEGK01 (sample SAMN16246547, study PRJNA631951) | gut metagenome | biome: gut microbiome; feature: rumen; material: SC-attached | host: Bos | place: Iran: Karaj | collected 2018-10 | reverse complement strand
GGCTGAACAAGAACCTCAAGAGCGACGGTACGCCGTATGACCTGGACAAGGACGGCCTCCGCATCTATACCACCATCAACTACAAGATGCAGCGCTACGCCGAGGAGGCGATCGTCGAGCACCTGGGACAGAACCTGCAGAAGGCCTTCTGGAAAGAGGTCCGCACCCGCAAGCATCCGCCGTTCTCGAACGATACCGACCAGAAGGTCATGGACATCGCCATGGACCAGGCCCGCCGCTGGAGCGACCGCAACCGGATGATGAAGGCTTCGGGCTATTCCGACGCGGAGATCGCGAAGAGTTTCACCCAGAAAGTGCCCATGCGCCTGTTCACCTGGGAGAAACCGGGGTATGTCGATACGCTCATGACCCCGGACGACTCCATCCGCTACTACAAGTCCTTCTTCCGGGCGGCCTTCATGGCCATCGAGCCCCGCACGGGACACGTCCGCGCCTATGTGGGCGGCCCCGATTACCGGTATTTCAAGTATGACAACGTCCGGCAGGGCAAGCGGCAGGTGGGTTCGACCATCAAGCCCTTCCTTTATACCCTCGCGATGGAATCCGGCATGACCCCCTGCGACAAGGTGCTCAACGTCCCGCAGGTGCTGGTCGTGAACGGCGACCAGACCTGGACGCCGCAGGACCCGCACACCAGCGGTACCATGGTGGATCTCCGCTGGGGCCTTGCCCAGAGTTCCAACTCCGTGGCCGCCTGGCTGATGAAGCAGCTGGGCCCGGAGGCCATGGTGTCCATGATGCACAAGATGGGCATCGGCGGCCGGATCGACCCGGTCGTCTCCCTGTGTGTCGGCTCGGCGGACCTCTCCGTGTATGAGATGGTCACCGCCTACAATACCTTCCCGTCCGAGGGCGAATACACCTATCCGCTCTTCGTCACCCGGATCGAGGACAGCGACGGCAACGTGCTCGGCCAGTTCTCCGACCGCCGCCACGAGGCTATCTCCCAACGGGCTGCCTACGCGATGGTCCAGATGATGCGCGGGGTGGTGGACGGCGGCACGGGCTCCCGCCTGCGCTTCCGCTACGGCCTGTCCGGTGCCATCGCCGGCAAGACCGGCACGACCAATGACAACTCCGACGGCTGGTTCATCGGCTACACCCCTACCATCACGGCCGGCGTCTGGGTGGGCGCCGAGGACCGTTACGTGCACTTCTCCTCCACGGCCCTCGGCCAGGGCGCCAACATGGCCCTCCCGATCTGGGGCATCTGGATGAAGAAAGTCCTCGCGGACGGCACCCTGGGCATTTCCTCCAATGACGCTTTCCCGGAGGGGACGAACGTCTCGTTCTGCACCGGCGAGGAAGGGGTGAACTCGGCGAAATCCGAGCTGGAAGATTATTACTTTGAATAAACGGTTCTTAACCTATGTCCCGATACCAATCCATCGCCGTCATCTACGGCAGTGATTCTTCCGAGTGGGAGGTGGCCTGCCGCAGCGGCGAGTTCACCGCATCCCGGATCGATGAATTCAAATACGACGTCTACGAGATTTTCGCCCGCTTCGGCGACTGGAAACTCGTGGCGATGCGGAAGGCGAATTCGATGCGGGTCCCGTTCCCGGAGGGCGCCCAGCCCCAGGTGGACAAGACCGACTTCTCCGTCCGCGTCCTGGGCGAGAAAGTCAAGTTCGATTTCGTTTACATCATGCAGCACGGCGCGCCGGGCGAGACCGGCCTCCTGCAGGGCTATTTCGAGATGCTGGGCATTCCGCACTCCTCCTGCAGCGCCTTCGTCACCACCGTGGCATTCGACAAATACTCTTGCAAGAACTACCTGCGCGGGCTGGACTATGTGAAACTCGCTCCGGACGCCTTCATCCGCATCGGCCAAGATGTGGATGCATTCTCGGAGAAGACGGTTGCGGCCCTGGGCCTGCCCCTTTTCGTCAAGCCGACGAACGGCGGCTCCAGCTTCGGCATTACGAAAGTGACCCGGGCGGAAGACCTTCCCTCGGCGATCAAATATGCGTTCAAGGAGGGTGAGACGGTCCTGGTGGAGAAGGGCATCGCTTCCGAGCACGAGCTCACCTGCGCCGTCTACAACGATGGCACAGGCATCCGGGCCCTCCCCATCATCGAAATCATCTCCGAGACGGGTTGGTTCGACTACGACGCCAAGTACAACGGGCTCAGCCGGGAAGTCTGCCCGGCGGAGGTTCCCGATGCCCTGGCGCAGCAGATCCAGGACATCTCCCGCCGTATCTACCGCCACCTCGGCTGCAAGGGCCTGGTCCGCATGGACTACCTGACCGCCGCCGACGGCATCTATTTCCTGGAGGTGAACATCATCCCGGGCATGACCAACGCTTCGCTGGTCCCGAAGATGGTCCGCGCCGCGGGGCTCAGCTTTACCGACTTCCTCACCCAGATCATCGAAAACGCCTAGCCTATGCTCCTGTCCGAATTCCTGAAAGACGGCGTCGCATCCCTGGAGAGCCTCTACCCCACGGCGGAGGCGAAGGCGGTCGTGCTCCAGCTCTGCAGCGAGATCCTGGGAACGAAGAACTACACCCACATCATCGAGCCGCAGTATCAGATCGACAAGAAGAAGGTGCAGCCCCTGGCCGAGGCGATGGTCCGGCTCCAGGCCGGCGAGCCCATCCAGTATGTCGTGGGCAAGACCGAATTCTGCGGCCATATCTTCAAGGTGGACAAGAACGTGCTGGTGCCGCGTCCGGAGACGGAACTCCTGGTGCGCGAGGCGGTGAAGCTCGCCGCCCGCATCAAGCAGCGCCGCATCCCGTACGGCCGCTCGGCGGAGCCGGTCCGCATCCTGGACCTCTGCACCGGTTCCGGCAACATCGCCTGGACGGTCGCCCTGGGTGTTCCCGGCGCCCGCGTGGTGGGCGTGGACAACTCCGAAGGGGCCCTGGACGTGGCCCGGAGCCAGAATTTCTCCTCCGAGATGAAGGCGACCGGTGCCCAGGCGCCCACTTTCGTCAATGCCGACGTGCTGGATACGGAACAGGAATTCAACTTCGGCGAGTTCGACCTCATCCTCTCCAACCCGCCCTACGTGATGGAATCCGAACGGGGCCAGATCCGGAAGAACGTACTGGACTATGAGCCCGCCTCCGCCCTGTTCGTGCCGGATGCGGATCCGCTCAAGTTCTACCGGGCCATCGCCCGCTGGTCGGACCGTTTCCTGGCGGCCGAGGGCAAGGGCCTGACGGAGATCAACGAAGTCCTGGGCAAGGAGACCGAGGCCGTCTTCAAGGAGGCCGGGTACGCCCAGACGGACATCGTCAAGGACTTCTACGACAAGAACCGCTTCATTTTCTATACAAAGTAACGTGCCGGTTCCCCTGTCATTTCGACCGGAGCCGCAGGCGGAGCGGAGAAATCTTGAACTCCTCGCGCCCGCCCGGACGGCGGATATCGGCGTCGCGGCCATTGACTGCGGGGCCGATGCCGTCTATATCGCCGGTCCGGCCTTCGGCGCGCGGCAGGCGGCAGGGAATCCGGTGGCGGATATCCGCCGGTTGTGCGATTATGCGCATCGCTTCGGCGCCCGTATCTACGTGACTTTCAATACGCTGGTGTATGATGAGGAGATTCCGCACGCCCGGCGGCTGCTGCAGGAACTGCAGGAAGCCGGTGTGGACGCGCTGATCGTGCAGGATGCAGCCGTCACCCGGCTCGCTCCGGAAGGGATGATCCTCCATGCCTCCACCCAGTGCGCCATCCGTACCCCGGAGAAGGCACGCTTCACCGAAAGCCTGGGCTATGGGCGGCTCGTGTTGGAGCGGGAGCTTTCCTTGGAACAGATCCGTACCATCCGGGCTGCTGTCGATTCCGAACTGGAATGCTTCGTCCACGGGGCCCTTTGCGTGTGCTACAGCGGACAATGCTACCTGTCGGAGCACCTGGCTGGCCGGAGCGCGAATCGCGGAGCCTGTGTCCAGGCCTGCCGGTCGCTCTATGACTTGGAAGACGCTTCCGGGCGGATCCTGGCCCGGAACAAAGCGTTGCTCTCGCTGAAGGATTTCAACCTCATCCATCGGCTGGAAGACCTGGCCGAAGCGGGTGCCGATTCGTTCAAGATCGAAGGCCGGCTCAAAAGCGTCTCCTATGTCCGGAACGTCGTCCGGGCTTATTCCGATGCGCTGGACGCCCTGGTCCGCCGCTATCCCGGCAAATACCGCCGGGCCTCGTTCGGATCGCTCCGGGGCGGCTTCAAGCCTGATTTGAAGAAGACTTTCAACCGCGACTATACGGAGTTGTTCCTGGATGGGAAACGCGGGGAGTGGGCGGCGATGGATGCCCCTAAGTCGATGGGTGAGTACATCGGCACGGTGGATCGCTTGCGGGCGGGAGTGGTGACGGTACGGCCCGATAACCCCGGCCTCACGCTTCACAACGGCGATGGTTTCGCCTTTGTGGGCCGTGACGGGGGCATTGTCGGTTTCCGGGGCGATGTCTGCGAAGGTTTTACGATCCGCTGCAAGGAAGTTTCCGGCCTGAAGGAGGGAATGCGGCTTTACCGGAACATCGATGCGGACTTCGAGCGGAAACTGGAGGCCGACCGGCCGGTCCGCGAGCTGGGCGTGACGCTGCAGGCGCGGCTGTCAGCCGGCGCCCTGGCCGTCACCGCCGTGACGGAGGACGGCCGGGAGGCATCCCTGGAAGTCCCGGCGCCGTTTGAGGCGGCACGAGATACGGACCGGATGCTGGAAACCGTGCGTTCCCAACTGGCCAAGCGGTCCGGCAGCTATGCTTTTACCGTGGCCGGCGTGGAGGTGGACGGCGCGGTTCCTTTCATGAGCGCCTCTTTCCTGAACGGCATCCGGCGTGACCTCGCTGCGACCCTGGATGCGCAACCGGTGCGGATGCTGCCGCTCCGCCGTGGCGTCGTACGCCCCGATCCGGCACCGGAAGCATTGACCTATCAAGATAATATCGCCAATTCCGTCGCCCGGGAGATTTACCGGGAGCGGGGGAGCACAACCATCGAGGATGCTTTTGAACTCACTCACCGGGAGGGGGTCGAGTACATGCGGACGAAGTATTGCCTCCGTCACGAACTCGGTCTCTGCCCCAAGCAACGTCCCGGTACCCGTCCCGAACCGCTGTTCCTCCTCAATAATGGCCGCCGTCTCCGTCTGGACTTCGACTGTGCGGCCTGTGAGATGACCGTCCGGTAGGGGAGATTCTTCCCCATTGTAACCTTTTGATTTATCGGATAATTGCGTATCTTTGGGAAAACTGTAACCAATCATGCGTCTTTTCAGGAATCTTTGTGCGGCCGGTCTGGCCGTCCTCCTGATGGCGGGTTCCCTGCCGGCCCAGGACTTCAAGATCGTTCCGGAAGGGTATTTCCGGAACCAGGGTGTCGATGTGATGGCCTTCTACGATTTCTATCCGGAAGGGCACCAGGGCGGTGTTTGCGTCCTCATGCACGGCCATCGGGTCGCCACCAACGGTGACCTCCGGTTCGAAGCGACGCCCGGCCAGTGGCAGCCCGTGCCCCGGCAAGTCAGCCGTGAAGTCGGGGACGGCGTGATCACGGCCACCCTGGCCTATCCGGATTCCTCCCGGCATCTGACCGGCTTCAATCCGATGATCTATCCCGACGTGAACATCACCTACACGGTAACCACCCGGGCAGTCGGGGACCACATCGAGGTGACCCTGGACCTGGACCGTCCCATCCCGGAGGCGTTCATCGGCAAGGCCGGTTTCAACCTGGAGTTCTTCCCGGGTTCCCTGTTCGGGAAGCCCTGGATCATGGACGGGCAGAGCGGGATCTACCCGCGCCAGGCCAACGCGCCCCTGGAGACGACATCGCCCAATTACAAGCATACCGGCGATTTCCACCAGGCCGGGAAGCCCAAGATCGACTTCGACCGTTTCATCAACCAGGCGAAGGAATACAATCCGATTATCGCGGATGATATCATTGCTGCGCCGTATGCGGTGGGTCGCAAGTTCGTCTCCCGCCCCGATGACCCGTATTCCAAGCTGACGGTCGAGACCCTGACGACCGACCTGAAACTGTACGACGGCCGCATGAACCACAACAACGGCTGGTTCGTGCTCCGCAGCGAAATCCCCGCCGGCGTGACGAAGGGGGCTGTGAAATGGATCATCACCCCGAACGTCGTCCCGGACTGGCACTATGCGCCCGTCATCCAGACTTCCCAGGTCGGCTATCATCCGGACCAGCCGAAAGCGGCCATCATCGAACTGGAAGCCGGTGAGCCGATTAACGGGACCGTCGGCCTGTACCGGATCGATGCGAACGGGGAAACCCTGGTCGAAACCATCGTCCCGAAGCTCTGGGGCCGGTTCCTGCGCTACGACTACGCCCGCGCGGATTTTTCCGGTGTCAAGCAACCGGGCCTGTACCGTCTCCGATACAAGGACTCCGTTTCCTCAGTTTTCAAGATTGGCGAAGATGTGTATGAGCGCGGCGTCTGGCAGCCGGTCATCGAATACTTCCTGCCCAACCAGATGTGCCACATGCGGGTCAATGAGAAGTACCGCGTCTGGCACGACGCCTGCCACCTGGACGATGCCCGGATGGCGCTCAATGAGAATGGAATCGATGGATACAACCAGGAGCCGGGCATTTCGCCGTATGCACCTGGAACGCCGGTTCCCGGTGTCGCCATCGGCGGCTGGCACGACGCGGGCGACCTGGACCTCCGGATCGAATCCCAGGCCGGCGAGTCTTACATCCTGTCGATGGCCTATGAGCAGTTCCATCCGGACATTGACGTGACTTCCATCGACCAGCAACGTCATATTACCGAGATCCACGAGGCGGACGGCAAGAACGACATCCTCCAGCAGATCGAGAATGGGGCCTTGTCCGTCGTGTCCGCCTACAACGCCTTCGGGCGCAACTACCGCGGCATCATCGCCAGCCAGCTGCGCCAGTATGTCCTCCTGGGCGATGCCGCAGCGATGACGGACGGCATTCCCGGAAACGAGGACGACCGCTGGATCTATACGGAAAACAATCCGGGACGGGACCTGGGCACGGCCTCCAACCTGGCCGGCACCGCCCGCGTCCTGCGCGGCTTCAACGACACCCTGGCCACCCGTTGTCTGGAGATCGCCCGGATCCTGTTCCGGGAGACCAATCCGGCCGGTCCCGGCGCCTCGAAGCTCCAGCCGGCCGCCGAACTGTACCTGACCACCGGCGACAAGGAATATCGCGACTACATCCTGGACCACCAGGAAGCGGCCGTACGCGGCATCAGCCGGAACGGCTGGTACCTGGCCCGTATCGCCAAGGCCTGGGAGGCGAGCAAGGACAAAAAGGAGAAGGCCTTCGCCAAGGCTTTCCGCACCGCTATGGTCGCTTACAAAGACGACTTGGGCAAGACCGTCGCCCAGAACCCGTACGGCGTGCCGTACAACCCGTCCATCTGGGGCGCCGGCTGGGACATCCAGCGGTTTGGTTACCAACACTATTTCCTGGTATCGGCGTATCCCGACATCTTCGGCCGGGAGCCCGTCTTCGATGCCCTGAACTTCGTCCTGGGCTGCCATCCGGGCAGCAACACCGCTTCCTTCGCCTCCGGCGTAGGCGCCGTGTCCACGACGACCGCCTACGGCACCACGCGTGCCGACTGGTCCTACATCCCCGGCGGTGTGGTTTCCGGAACGGCCATCATCCGGCCCGACTTCCCGGAACTCCTGGAATTCCCGTACCTGTGGCAGCAGACGGAATATGTGCTGGGCGGAGGCTCCTCCCACTATATGTTCCTGGTCCTCGCTACCCGTGCGATGCTCCAGTAAGGCTCAGATCAGTTCCAGCACCAACTCCACGTCGCCGAAGTGCCCGGTGACACCGTTGTTGCGCTCGATATAGGTCCTCGTGAGGGCGCCGCGCCAGATGATGTCGTCACGCGCCCGAAGGGGGATTTCGATCTCGAATCCATAGCTCCGGGAGTTGTACTTGACCATGGCCGCGCATTTCCAGGTGGTCATGGTGCCGCCGTCGTCCTCTACCATCATGAAGGCGCAGTTGTCCAGCAGGCCGGTCCATTCCGACACGAGGACGGCGTTGAAGTCCAGCACTTCGCCCACCTGCTTCCGCCGGACCACGATGAGGAAGTCCGTGATGGACGGGGAGTAGAGCCGCAGTTCCGCTTCCGTCGTCGCCCAGAAATCCTCGACGGCGCCACATTTCACCCAAATCTCGGAGCCGCCGCAGAACCAGGTGTCGAACTGGCGGTTCGCCTTGAATGAGCGGAGGACCAGGGTCTGGAAGTCCCGCTCTCCCGCGCGTGTGCCGGGGGTGACGTTCCCGGTTCTGGACGGGCCGATGAGGCCGCCGCCCTGGCCCCAGTCCGGGTCCGCCCGCCGCCGCATCTCCAGGGACTGGTATTCTGCATCCCGGTTGCGGTTGATGACCCATACGGGCCGCTCCATGGCCATTTCCTCGTCCACGATGACTTCCTCCACGGTGCCGTCCTCCCGTCGGATCCAGCCGACGTTCTTGGTTTCCCGTCCACCCGGGTCGAAGGTGACGACAGGGGTTTCATCCCCATCGAATGCTTCGGAAAAAGGCCAATAGATCTGTACATCCGAGGCGGACAGGGCATACAGGAAAGCGTCGGCATCCAGGGCCCGTGTCCCGTACTGTTTCCGGATTTCGGCCGTGAGCAGGTCCCGGAGCGGTTCCGGATAAGCCGCCACCCGGGTGGCCGGGGTCGCTCCGACCCCGGTTCCCGGGGCTTCGAAAACCTGCCGCATCGGATACTCTTCATCATAACCGTTGCCGGATGAGGAGGTGACGGCCTCCCGGACTTCGGCCATCTGGTCCTCCCCGACCGGAATGGCGGCGAGGAGGCGTGCTACCTCGTCCAGGGTGAATACAAGGGGTTCTCCCGCTTCATCGGCGGGCGGATTACTCCACGGGTCCAACCGCTCGCAGGCGGTGACCGCAAGGGCGCCGGCCAGGCACCCGAACAGGATCATTCTCTTCATCATTATCGTTCCGGATTTGCAGCCCGGCTCCACGGTTACAAAGTACCGGAAAACGAGCCGTGTTCGCAAAAAGGGAAACGGATAAAGTAAAAAACAGGCCTTCCAGCTCGCTGAAGGGCCTGTTTTTGAAAATCTTTTCACGCAAAAAACCGGAATGATAGCGTGAAATCCGACCGGTGTGACCGGCTCATTCCCCGGGAAGGACCGGGAAATCCGGGTGGGGGACGTGCGCTTCCCGCATCAAGGCTTTCAAGTGTTCCACCCGCTCAGGCTCTGCTTCGGCCAAGTCATTCGCTTCGCCGGGATCGTCGTCCAGGTTGTAGAGTTCATACCGCGGATGCTCGCTCCGGATGTCCAGGTGGACCAGTTTCCACGGGCCTTCCCGGACCGCCTGGCGGCCGCCGAGTTCTTGGAATTCGAAGTACAGATAATCGTGCTCCCGCTGGCCTTTCTTGCCGGTCAGCAGGGGAAGGAGGCTGACCCCGTCCATCCCTTCCGTCGGTGCCGCTCCTGTCAATTCCCGGAATGTGGGCATCAGGTCCCAGAAGGAACAGGGGAAATCCGTCTCGGCGCCCGGCCGGATGTGCCCGGGCCAGGCCACGATCATCGGCACGCGGATACCGCCCTCGTAGACATCGCGCTTGTATCCCCGCCAGGGGCCGTTGCTGTCGAAGAAGTCCGGGTCGGCGCCGCCCTCCCGGTGCGGTCCGTTGTCGCTGCTGAAAATGAGGATTGTGTTCTCGTGCAGGCCCAATTCCTTGAGCTTGTCCACCAGTTGGCCGACATAGACATCCAGCCGGGTAACCATCGCGGCGAAGGTGGCATGGGGCTCATCCTGGGCGATGTAGTCGCCCTTCATGAAGTACGGGCTGTCCGGCCGGGCGCCGAGGTAGGGCGCTTCGGGATACCGGCCCCGCAACCGCTGGATGATGCTGTCTTGGGGAACGATGAGTTCCGCGTGCGGAATGGTCGTCGGATACCATAGGAAGAACGGTTTCCCGTCCTCAGCGGCCCGGTCCAGGAAGGCCAGCGCCTGCGCATGGATGAGGTCCGGGGCATAGGCGCCGGTCCCATACGAGTCGTCACTCAGGTTTACCTCCGACAGGTCGATGCGGACGTCATTGGCCCACAGATGGTCCGGATAATAGCTGTGCGCCAGCAGTTGGCAGTTGAAGCCGAAGAAAGAATCCACGCCCTGCGCCTGCGGGTCGCCGGTTGAGCCCACGAAACCGAGCCCCCATTTGCCGAAGGCGCCCGTGGTGTAGCCGGCGGCCTTGAAATCGTGGAACAGCGTCTCCGCGCCTTCCGGCAGCGGGAACTGTCCTTCGGGCTGGAGTTCCCGGTTGCCGCGGATGGCCGTATGCCCGCTGTGCGTGTCGGTAATCAGGCAGGACCGCGAAGGCGCGCTCACCGTCGTACCGCTATAGCACTGGGTGAACCGCATCCCTTCCGCGGCGATCAGGTCGATGTTCGGCGTCTCGAACCGCCGCTGTCCATAACAGCTCAAGTCTCCCCAGCCCAGGTCGTCTGCGAGGATGAACACCACGTTGGGCGGCCCTTCCACTCTTCCTTGCCGTGTGCAGGAAGGGGCCAAGGCGGCCGGAAGGGCGGCGGCAAAGAGCAGGCTTTTTTTCATAGTCTTTGCTCGATCGGATCCTCGTACAATGCCTGCAGCCGGTGCAGTTCCGCCTTCAGCCCCTCCGTGAGGGTTTCCGTTCCGGGGGCTCCGTACAGGTTGTGGAGCTGAAGCGGATCCTTTTCCAGATCGAAGAGTTCCCACTCGTCGAGGTCGTTGTAGAAATGCATCAGGCTGTAGCGTTCGGTCCGGACCCCGTAGTGGCGGCGGACGGAATGCTCGGCCGGAAATTCATAATAATGGTAGTAGAGCGACCGGCGCCAGCCCTTCCCTTCGGTGGTCCGCACCTTCGCCGGCTTCTCCCCGCGCAGGAGCGGCAGGAAACTCTCGCCCTGGATGTCTTCCGGGACGGGCAGTCCGGCCATTTCCAGGATGGTGGGGGCGTAGTCGATGTTCTGTACGAACTCGTCGATGTCGTTGGACCGGTGGCCGAAATCGGCCCCCAGCACCCGCGTGCGGCCCTTGGCCGCCTTGACGGGCTTTCCGCCCGGCATCCGGACCACCAGTGGCGTCCGGAAGCTCTCCTCATACATGAACCGCTTGTCGAAATACCCGTGCTCACCCATGTAGAACCCCTGGTCGGAGGTATAGATGATGACGGTATTCTCCAGGAGCCCATGTGCTTTCAGATAGTCATAGACGCGTCCCACATTGCGGTCCACGGAGTGGATCACGCTGCAATAGTCGCGCATGTAGCGCTGATACTTCCACTCGTACAGTGCGTTCCCGGACAGGCTGTCCCGCTTGAATTGCGCGATGAGCGGATCGTAATACGCATCCCAGGCGGCTTGCTGCGTCGCGTCCATCCGTCCCGGGACCAGCTCGCCCGGGGCGAGGTCCCGCCGGTACAGGTCGCGGCCGTAGTCCTCCAGCCAGGGCTGTTCCGGGGTATGGATTTCGTTTTCCCGGTCCGCCATCTTGAGGTCATAGACGACGTTCATGTCGGCGAGGATGCTCATCTCCTGTTTCGCCGCGGCCTCCCGGGTGGCGTAGTCGTCATAAAACGTTTCTGGCAGCGGGAAGGTGACATCGTCGAACCGCCCCAAGTCCTGCAGGTCGGGCATCCAGCTGCGGTGCGGAGCCTTGTAGTGGAGGAACAGGCAGAAAGGCTTGTCGGCATCGCGGTTTTCCAGCCACTCGAAGGCGACGTCCGTGGTAATGTCCGTGGAATAGCCGGGACGGACGACCCTTTCCCCGTTACGGATGAAAACGGGATTGTAATAGTCGCCCTGGCCGGTGAGGATGTCCCAGTAATCGAACCCCGTCGGATCGCTCACCAGGTGCCATTTCCCGACCATCGCCGTCTGGTAGCCCCCGGCCTGCAGCAACTTCGGCAGCGTCTGCTGGCTGCCGTCGAAGATGCCGTGCTCGTTGTTCGTGAACCCGTTGGCGTGGCTGTGCTTGCCGGTCAGCAGGCAGGCCCGGGAAGGGCCGCTCAGGGAGTTGGCGACGAAGCTGTTCGTGAAGCGGGCCCCTTCGTCGGCGATCCGGTCTATGTTGGGCGTCCGCATGTACCGCTGGTCATACGCGCTGATGGTCTGGTACGAATGGTCGTCGCACATGATGTACACGACATTCAGCGGCTTTTGTGGTTCCGCCTCTTTCTGTGAGCAGGCGCCCGCGGCGGCGAGGGCCGTGGCGCCGGTCAGGGCGAATCGGAGTTTCGAGGGCATGGGAATCGGTCTTGTACTTACAAAAGTAAAGAATAATCCATAAAAAAGGCTATCTTTACACAAATAAACCTGACCACATGAGAAATCTTTTCCTATCCCTGGCCCTGCTGGCTGCCTTTCTGCCCCTCGTGGCGCAGCCCAAGATGGAACCCTGGCAGGACCCGAATGTCTTCCAGGAAAACCGACTGCCCATGCGGGCGACCTTCGTCTCTGCCCAGCAGCAGACCCTGAGCCTGAACGGCCTGTGGAAATTCTACTTCAACCCTACTATCGAAGGCCGGCTGAAGGGCTTCGAGGCCGTCGGCTATGACGATTCCGCCTGGGGCGAAATCCCTGTTCCCGGCCTCTGGGACTTGAACGGTTACTGCGACCCGCTCTATGTCAACAACGGCTATCCTTGGAGCGGCCACTACAAGAACAATCCGCCCTATCCGGCCCTGGAGCACAATTATGTGGGTCAATACCGCCGGACTTTCTCCATCGACAAGTCCTGGATCGGGAAGCAGATCTGCCTGAACATCGGCTCCGCCACCTCCAACGTCCGCGTGTGGGTGAACGGCAAGATGGTGGGCTACAGCGAGGACAGCAAGCTGGAGGCCCGTTTTGACCTGACGAAATATGTCCATGCGGGGGAGAACACCATCGCCCTCGAGATCTTCCGCTGGTGCGACGGCACCTACCTGGAGGACCAGGATTTCTGGCGCTTCTCCGGCATCGCCCGCGGGGTGGAAATCTACACCCGCGAGAAAGAGCGGATCGAAGATGTCCATGTCACCGGCTGGGCCGATGGTCGCCTGAAGGCCCGTGTGGAGGTTACCAAGGGCATTCGCCTGGTCGACCTGGAGGTGATTGACGCGAACGGCCGGGGTGTCCTTGCCGTTGACGGGATCAAAGTGGTGAACGGGGTGGCGGAGATCGAAACGGAGGTCTTGAACCCGGCTCTCTGGAGCGCGGAGGATCCGAACCTGTACACGCTTACCGTCCGGGCCGATACTCGCAAGGAGGCCGTAGATTTCACGGAGATCCCGTTCGGTTTCCGTACCGTGGAGGTCGTCGGCAACCAGCTGATGGTCAATGGGAAGCCCATCCTCATCAAGGGCGCCGACCGGCATGAGCTGAGCCCCTCCGGCGGCTATATCGTCACCGAAGCCGAGATGATCCGCGACATCCGGATCATGAAGGAACTGAACATCAACGCCGTCCGCACCTGCCATTATCCCGACGACCCGCGCTGGCTCGCCTTGTGCGACAAGTACGGCCTGTACGTGGTGGACGAGGGCAACATCGAGTCCCATGGCATGGGCTACGGCCCTGCTACGCTGGCGAAGAACCCGCTCTTTGCCGCCGCGCACCTGGAGCGCGACAGCCGCATGGTGAAGCGCGACTTCAACCATCCGTCCGTCATCATCTGGAGCCTGGGCAACGAGGCCGGCGCCGGTCCCAACTTCGAGGCCTGCTATGACTGGATCAAGGCGTATGACCCGTCCCGCCCCGTGCAGTACGAGCAGGCGGTCATCGGCCGGGAGCGCCGCAGCCTCCGCTACACCGATATCTATTGCCCGATGTACAGCTCGCCGGATGGTGACCGCGCTTATCTGCAGAACGCAGACAAGCCCCTCATCCAGTGCGAATATGCCCATGCGATGGGCAATTCCATGGGCAACTTCAAGGAGTACTGGGACCTCATCCGCAGCGAACCGGCCTATCAGGGCGGCTTCATCTGGGATTTCATGGATCAGGCGCTCCGCTGGCCGTCCGACCAGCCCGGAACGGACCATATCTATATCTTCGGCGGCGACCTGAACGACTACGACCCGTCTGACGGCTCCTTCAACTGTAACGGCATCATCGCCGCGGACCGCAGCCTGCATCCGCACGCCTACGAGGTACGCTACCAGTACCGCAACATCCTCACGACGGCGGGAGACAAGCCGGGTGTCGTGAAGGTCTATAACGAGAACTTCTTCACGGACCTGTCCGGCATCCGTCTCGTCTGGGCGCTGGAGGCCGACGGGAAGTCCGTCCGTACCGGAGCCGTGGAGAAACTGGATGTCGCCCCGCAGGCGACGAAGGAGGTCGACTTGGGTATCGGCAAGCTGCCGGAAGGTCAGGTACTTACCCTGACTGTGCGGTATCAGCTGAAGGAAGCGGCCCCGCTGCTGTCCGCCGGTTTCGAAGTGGCCTATGACCAGCTGGTCCTCCGCGATGAGCCCGCCCTTCCCGTCGGGACGTCCAAATCCGTCAAGGGTACCGTGACGGCCGATGAGACCGCCACAGCCTATACTTTCTGCGGCACCATCAACCGTGCAGGGACGCTGAGCACCCGCTTTGCGACCTGGGCGGTCACCATCGACAAGAACCTCGGCGCCCTAACCTCCTACAAGCTGGATGGCAAGGAAATGATTACCGAGCCCATGCTGCCGTGCTTCGACCGCGCCCTCGTCGAGAACGATTTCGGCGCCGGTTTCCAGCGCCGCTTCGCCCTGTGGCGGAACATCCAGTTCCAGGTGGCGTCCATCGCCGCGAAGCCGGTCGGGAATTCCTGCCAGGTGGATGTGGCGTTCGCGCCCATCGATGGAAAGGGGATCGTGAAGGTGGCCTATCTCGTGGATCCGGACGGTACCGTGGCCGTTTCCGAGTCGCTGGAGGATGCCGGCGGCCTGTCCGAGGCGCAGTATCTCTTCCGTTTCGGCATGCGTTTCGCGATGCCCGGCCAGTATTCCGACCTGGATTTCTTCGGCCTGGGCCCGTGGGAGAACTATGCCGACCGCCACAGTGCCGCCCTCCTGGGCCGTTACCGCCAGCGGGTGGAGGAGCAGTACCACTACGGTTATCCCCGCGCGCAGGAATCCGGCACCCATACCGGCATGCGTTGGCTGAATATCCTGGATGAGACGGGCTCCGGCCTGAAGCTCTTCGCTCCGACGCCTTTCTCCGCCTCCGCGCTCCCGTTCAGCCTGGAAGACCTGGACACCCATGTTCACTCTCTGGAACTCAAGGCCAAGGCCCATGAAAACGAGCGCTCCCGTGGGACGACCTACGTCCATATGGACCTCGCCCAGATGGGCGTAGGCGGCATCACGTCCTGGGGCACCTGGCCGCTGAAGGAGTACCTCCTCCCGGCGAAGCCCTATGACTTTGTCTTCACCCTGTCCCCGGTCTTCGACGACGTCCGCTAGCACACAAACACTTCAAGATATGAAACGAATTGCATTCCTTTCCGCCGCGTGCCTGCTGATGCTGGGCACCGCGTGCAAGAGCGGCCCGGTCGCGCCCGTGGCCACCCAGTCCAAGGTCGTCGAAGACGGCGGCACCGGTCCCTACAAGGTGCTGATGCTGGAAGATCCGTCCCTCGAGGCGCACACCATCTTCGCGCCGCAGGACCTCGCTCCGTTCGGCAAGAAGAACCCGCTGCCCGTCCTCGTCTGGGGCAACGGTGCCTGCACCAACTCCCCGTGGGAACACTATAAGTTCCTGAATGAAATCGCCTCCCACGGCTTCCTCGTGATCGCCACCGGTTACATCCCGATGGAAGAAAAGCCCTACCGTGGGCCCATGTCCACTTCCGCGCAGCAGATCGAGTCCATCGACTGGGCCATTGCGCAGAATGCGGACAAGAACAGCCCGTACTACGGCCGGATCGACGTGGAGCACATCGCCGCGGCCGGTATGTCCTGCGGCGGCCTGCAGACGCTGGACAACGCCACGGACCCGCGCCTCAAGACCATCATGATCTGCAACAGCGGCCTGTTCATCAACCCGGGCACGGCCGTTCCGAACATGCCGATGCCGGCCAAGGACCGCCTCCAGGAAATCACCGTTCCGGTGATCTACATCCTGGGCGGTCCCGAGGACATCGCCTATGAGAACGGCATGGACGACTTCCACCGTCTCGTGAAGGTCCCGGCCTTCGCCGCAAACTACCCGGTGGGTCACGGCGGCACTTACCACCAGGACCATGGCGGCGAGTTCACCGTTCCGGCCCTCGCCTGGCTCCAATGGCAGCTGAAGGGCGACAAGGAAGCCGCGAAGCTCTTCCAGGGCGCCGACTGCGGCCTCGCGAACCGCGAAAGCTGGACGGTCGAGAAAAACGATCTGATCGACTAGGCTGGCCTGTATAAGTAGAGAGAGAGGGAGGTCCGAAATCCGGACCTCCCTCTCTCTCTTTACGTTGGATAAAAAGGAAGCTATTTCTGCAGGGCGGCGAGCTGCGCCTTGGCCTGCTCGGCGTACTTGGTGCCGGAAAGCTTCTTGTAGTATTCGATGGCGGTCGCCTTGTCGCTGGCCTTCTGGGCGGTGGCGGCGATGGTGAACATCACGTCGGCGGCATCCTTGGCGTCCGGGCTCACCTCGAGGTACTTCTTGTAAGCCTCGATGGCGGCCTTGCTCTTGCCGAGCTTGGTGTTGGCGCTGGCGATGAGCTTGTAGGCATTGGCGCTCTCGCCGTAGCTGTTGGCCTTCTCGAGAGCGGTGATGGCCTCGGCGCTCTTGTTCGCCTTCACGAGGGCCATGCCTTCCTTGAGGAAGAGGTTGGAGAGGAGCTTCTTGGCCTGGTCTTCCTTGCCGTTGGCGGCGGCGGCCTCGAGGGCGGTGACGGCGGTATCGTTGTCACCGGCCTGCATCAGGGCCTGGCCGTAGAGAAGCTGGGTCTGACCATCCTCGGGGGTGAGGGCCACGGCGCCCTTGAAAGCAGCGGCGGCACCTACGAAGTCCTTGTCCTTCATCAGGGCAGCACCCTTGCGGACATATGCGGTGGGAACGAGATCTTTGGCTTCGACAGCGATCTCCTCCTGACCGTAGCCTTCGGCCACGCCGGCGGCCTCCTTCAGGGTCTCGAGGGCCTCGTCGTACTTGGACTCGTTGATCTGCTCCTTGGCGATGGAAACCATGGTCTGGGGAATGATCTTCTTGCACTGGGCGATCATCTCGGCGGCCTCTTCCGCGTCACAGGCCTCGAACTGGGTGAGGGCGCTCTTGAACTGAGCCAGGGCCTCGGCCTTGTTGGATTCAAGGGTCTGGGCGCCCATGTTGAAGGTTTCCACAGCGGCGCTCATGTCCTGGGCGGAAGCGATTCCAGCGGCGAGTGCGAACGCCGCGACGGCGACAAATAATCTTTTCATCTTTCGTTCGGGTTTATTTGTTAATACTATAATACTTGCCGTTTGCACGCATTTTGCAAAAGTAGCAAATTTTATTGTTAATTTTGCATAGTCATTGCGTTTATTCCATGTCAAACCGACTTTTCCATATCCTTTTCGGCCTGGCTCTGCTGACAGTTTCAAGAACTGTGCCAGCACAGACGCTTCCATCCCTTCCGATGGACAGCAAGATCCAGAAAGGGACCCTGCGCTGCGGTGTGGCCTATTACATGGTCAAGAATGACGAGCGCAAGGGGTATGCCGATTTCGCCGTCGTCCGCCGTGGCGAAGCGCCTACCCGGGCAGCTGAAGAATCCTTGGAGACGGCTTATCTGTCCCGCAACGGGATCGGCCCCCGGCCCGGCGGCTATTTCCGGGATTTCGACGGCTCTACGGTCCTCCATCTGGACCGCGTGCCGGTGTATGATGCCAATGCGCTGGACTCCACCTTGCTCGTAACCTTCGCCCAAGTGGCGGCCTCGTCCGCCGCGGAGGCGGTCATCGTGGCCGGCGATATCGACCCGACGGAATTCAAGAAGAAGATGGACATCTTCTCGATGATGGTCCCGCAGCACTTCGTGGAGAACAGCCACGGTCCCGACTATGTGTGGGAACCGTCCGTGATGCCGTCCATCGTGCTCCGGAACGAGCCGATGGGGGACCGGGGCATCGTCCGGGTCACCTATGCCGCCCCGCGCACGCCGCAGGAGCAGATGAACACGGCCCAGGCCCTGGTGATGGGCATCTTCAGCCGCGAGTTCCGGACCATCGCCGTCCGGCGGATCAGCCGGAACCTGCGCGATGCGGGCATCCCGTGCGGGCGGCTGGATTTCCGCTACCTGAACAGCACTGAGACCGGCGGCGACGAGGAGTATTCCGTGGAAGTCCAGACGGACCGCGACCACCTGGAAGCGGCGATGAAGATTATTTCCGGGACGCTCGCAGGCATGGACGAGTTCGGCGTCCCGGTGGAGGAATTTACCGATGCGAAGCAGGTCATGATGGCCGAGATGCTTCCCCGGGGGAGCGAACCCCTTACGAACCGGAAATACGTGGAGCGCTGTGTCTCCCATTTCCTGTACGGTGCCAACCTGGCCCCCTATAGCGAAGAAACGCGCCTGTTCGCCCGGAAGAACCTGCCCGACAGCACGGAAACCCGTCTGTTCAACCAGTTCTCGAGTTCTCTCCTGAGCCAGCTCTCCAACCTGACGCTGGAATACCGCGCCCGCCTGGACACGCTGGATGAGGACAACGCCCTGTTCCAGTACAACCTGGCCTACCTGTACGGATCCACGTTCAAGGAAGCCAAGGACTATTCCTGGCAGCGGGACACCACCGGCCTGGAGGTGGACTGCCCGAGGGTCAAGATCAAGGAAACCAAGCCTGAACCCGTCTCCGGCGGTGTCCTGTGGACGTTCTCCAACGGGATGCGGGTGGTGTACAAGCAGGTGCCTGCCCGGCGGATGTTCCAGTATTCGCTCCTGCTGGGGCGGGGTCTTTCCGGGGTGGACGGCCTGCTGGAAGGGGAAGGCGGCTACTTCGGGGACATGCTGTCCCTGTATGACGCCGGCGGCCTTTCCGCGGCCGATTTCCGGGATCACCTGGCCGTGAACGGCATCAGCATGGATACGCAGGTGGCCTTGACCTATACGTCCATCCAGGGAGAGGCGCCGTCCGCCAAGCTGCCTACGCTTCTGAAGGCACTGCTCGCCCTCGCGAACGGGCGGACGGTGAACCGGGGCGAGTTCGATATCCTCCTCCGCAATGCGAAATGGGCCCGGGAACCCGTGGACAACCGGCTCTACGCAATGATGTATCCGGGCTTCAGTTATTCCCCGAAGAAGTATGCCACAGGACTGAATCCGGGCACGCAGGCCAAGGCCGCCCAGTTCTACGAGTCCATGTTCTCCCGGATGAACGACGGGATGCTGATCATCGTGGGCGATGTGGATGAAACGACGGTCCGCCGTACCCTCCTCCGCTACCTCGGCGGGTTCCGGACCCAGCGCGGGGCGGCGTCCCGCAAGTCGATCCGCTACCAGCCCCGTCCCGGAACCGTGTCAAAGACGGAGCAAGGCGGGAACAAGGGCGTGTATGTGCGCCTGGATGCGGAATACCCCTTGTCGGGTATCAATTATGCAGCGGCCGAGGTTGCTGTCGAGGTGCTCCGCCGCCAGCTGGTCCGCACCCTGGACGGGACGGGCATGTCGGTGGAAATCACCTCCGGATTCCATACCTATCCCCAGGAGCGGCTGTGGATGTTCCTTTCCTGCGAGGGCGGTACGAATCTGGACGCCGTCCGGGAAGGCATCCAGAAGGCGGCCAAATCCACCCTCTCCGCCAAGGACCTGAATGCCTTCAAGGCGGCAGCCCTGGCCGGGATGAACCAGGAACTGGCCGAGCCGGAGACCATCGTATCGGCCCTGGTCGCCCGCTACGGGATCGGCAAGGACCTGGTCACCCATTATAAGGAAAGCGTGAACGGCGTTACGGCCGCCCGCATCACCGAGATGTTGTCCGCCCTCGCGGCCGGTTCGACCGCGGAAATCGTGATTGAGTGATGGGACACAAGCGACCTTTCGGAACCATCGTGGAAATCGGGGATATCCTCGTGTCGGAGGATGTCATCCTGGAGTATTTCGCCTGCGACTATCCCGTGTGCAAGGGCAAGTGTTGCATCGTCGGCGACAGCGGAGCCCCGTTGAAGGAAGAGGAATTGGACCCCATCGAGGTCAATTATGACATATTTGCGCCCTTGATGCGCCCTGAAGGGCGGCAGGCCGTGGACGAGAAAGGGTTTTTCGAGATCGACCGGGACGGCGACCTGGTGACGCCGCTCGTTCCCGGCAGCGAGGAGTGCGCCTTCTGCCATTTCGAGGACGGGAATTGCTTTTGCTCCATCGAGCGGCAGTTTTTCGCCGGCAAGTCGACCTTCCGCAAACCCATTTCCTGCCAGTTGTATCCCATCCGCGTGGTGGAGCTCGGCGCCGGTCGCATCGGCCTGAACCTGCACCGCTGGGACATCTGTCAATGTGCGTTCGAGAAAGGCCGGCGCGAAGGGATCCGAGCCTATCAGTTCCTGAAGGAACCGCTCATTGCCGCCTATGGCAAAGACTTTTATGAAGCGCTTTGCGCCGCCGCGGAGCGCGTGATCGCTGAACAGTAAAGCCCATGGAAGCATTGGATATCCGTCGCGGAGAACAAGTCGCCCTGGTGGGGGAGAACGCTTCCGGCAAGAGCCGGCTGGCGTCTGTCTTTGCCGGCCGCTACGGTGCGAAATACATTACCTTCCGGGACTCGTACGGCAGCTACGGCGACCGCAATTTCTTCATGCAGCAGCGTTGGAACCTCTTCACGCTCGAAGGCGATCCGCCTTCCGTGGGCGAGGCGCTGCACCAGGACGCGGCCGAGAGCAAGGATCCCGAAGCCGCGCTCCGGCGGGTGCAGGAACTTACCGCGCTGTTCTCGATGGAGCCGCTGCTGGACAAGCCCCTCGTAACGCTTTCGTCAGGAGAACTTCGTAAGTATCAGCTTACACGGGCGTTGTTGGGCGGTCCGGAAATCCTGGTGGTGGACAATCCGTACATCGGCCTGGACCCCCGGACGCGAGGCTTGTTGACGGAGCTTCTTACTGCGTTGTCCGCGTCGATGACCGTGGTGCTGGTCCTGTCCCGTCCGGCGGAGATCCCGCCGTTCATCACCCACGTCATTCCTGTCACGGAAGGGGAGGCGGGGGAGAAGATGCCCCGGGAAGCCTATTTGGACAGCGTCCTTCCTCCCGCCGTCGTCCGCCTGTGGAACGTGACCATCCGCTACGGCGAGCGGGTCATCCTGAATTCCCTGAACTGGACCGTGCGCGAAGGCGAGCACTGGGCCCTGACCGGCGCCAACGGCAGTGGCAAGAGCACGCTCCTGAGTCTCATCAATGCTGACAATCCCCAGGCCTATGCCCATGACATCGAACTCTTCGGCCGTCCCCGCGGCACTGGCGAGACTATCTGGGACATCAAGCGCAAGATCGGTTTCGTGAGCCCTG
>JAEEGK010010419.1_pt1 | contig 21455 bp, 15 predicted proteins | sample 8958771 | NCBI WGS metagenome assembly JAEEGK01 (sample SAMN16246547, study PRJNA631951) | gut metagenome | biome: gut microbiome; feature: rumen; material: SC-attached | host: Bos | place: Iran: Karaj | collected 2018-10 | reverse complement strand
ATCGAATTAAGGTAGTGATGGCAGAGCGGATGGTCACTAATAAAGACCTGAGCAAGATGCTTAACAAGGACACTGCCACTATATCCAGATGGGTAACAAATACTTCCCAACCCACCTTGGAGAGCTTGATAGAGATAGCTAAAGCACTGAAGTGCGACATTAGCGACCTTGTACGAATGGACGATTCTACAATCCTAAAAAATCAAGATTAACCCTTCAATCCAACATCGATTATGCCAATCAATAAGAATGCGCTTCTGCGTTACCAGATACTTGATCGCTGCTTCAGTGACCGTCATCGCCGATACGAGATTGAAGATCTCGTTGATAAGGTGAATGAGGCCTTGCTTGATATGTATGGTACAACAGTTAGTCTTCGACAAATACGTGCTGATATTACATATATGCGCGACCGAGTTTCTTATGATGCTCCAATAATTGCCTGTCCCATTGTTGGCAGAAGATGTTATTATACTTATGAGGATCCCAATTTCTCTATATTTAATAACGAATTGAGTGTTGAAGAAGTGACAGAATTACGTTCAACCATAGAAATGCTTAGTCGTTATAGAGGCTTTCCTGGTAATGTTTGGCTTGAAGAAGTTATTTCCAAATTGGAATTTAGGTTTGGAGTCAAAACTAATAGAGACAACATTATAGCGTTTGAACAAAATGAAAAGCTGAAGGGACTGGAATTTCTTTCGCCAATTATTGATGCAGCAGTTAATCGAAAAACATTGGAACTCCAGTATAGAACTTACGGAGGCAAAGAAACATCTTCCATTATTCATCCTTACCATGTAAGGGAATACAATAACAGATGGTTCTTGTTTGGCTTAGAGGAGTCCAGTTCTGGTTTGCCTCGTATAGCAAACAGACCTTTAGATAGGATTGTAAAACTGTCATTGTCTGATGTGGAGTTTATTCCCAATACAATAGAAGATTTCTCTACAAGATTTGATGACATAGTAGGTGTATCTACTCCAGATGCTCCTGGTGACATAGAACATGTCCAATTGAAGTTTGACGAAGACAGATACCCATATATCGTTTCTAAGCCTATTCATCAAAGTCAAAAGATAGTGAGTGAAGAAGAGCGTATAATCCAAATTGATGTTCGTCCAAATAAGGAATTGAAGTCTATTATTTTCTCATTTTGCCCTCAAGTAGAAGTTCTTTCTCCAAAGTGGCTAAGGGAAGAAATTAAAGAAAAAATCGAAGAAAACTTAAAAAAATACGTATAGTGCAGATAGGCTTCACAATAGTAATCTATCTTTGCACTCGTAAAATGATAAAAGTATACTTACAATATGAATAAACAACAGCTAGCTAATAAGATCTGGGCTTCAGCCAATAGAATGAGGTCTAAGATTGATGCCAATGAATATAAGGACTATATTCTGGGTCTTATCTTCTACAAGTTTTTGTCTGACAATGAGGTCGCACATCTGAAGCGTAGTGGTTGGACGGAAGAAGACCTACCAGACCTCGTTGAAGATTACGAAGACGAGGATATGGCACTTACGATTGAGGACTGCAAGCGTAGTATAGGTTACTTCATTGAGTACAAAAACCTTTTTTCGACTTGGCTTCTTCCAGAGACCACATTTAGTGTTGCTGACCTAAGTGTTGCCCTAAATCGTTTTGACTCACTTGTTAGTCCGACATATAAGCACGTTTATGAGAGTATCTTCATCACATTACAAGCTGGATTAAGCAAACTTGGTGAAAATCCTGCTTCCCAGACAAAAGCTCTCAAAGAGCTTATTAAGCTTATCAAAGATATTCCAACAGATGGCTCTCAGGACTATGACGTATTAGGATATGTCTATGAATACTTGATCAGTAACTTTGCCGCTAATGCCGGAAAGAAAGCTGGTGAGTTCTATACTCCTCACGAGGTGGCCATGTTAATGTCTGAAATCGTTGCAGAACATCATAAGAATAAACAGCAAATCGAGATATACGACCCCACGAGTGGTTCGGGTTCTCTGCTTATTACCATTGGTAAGAGCGTTGGCCGTCACATCGAAGACCGTAACCGAGTGAAGTATTATGCTCAGGAGTTGAAAGAGAACACTTACAACTTAACTCGTATGAATCTGGTGATGCGTGGTATTCGTCCTGGCAACATTGATACCCGTTGTGCAGACTCTCTTGGTGAAGACTGGCCTATTGAGAAAACAGGTCCAAATGCAGGGCGACCACTTTATGTAGATGCTGTGGTGTCTAATCCACCTTATTCACAGCATTGGGATCCTTCTGATGCAGAAATGGATGCTCGTTTCAAGGATTACGGCGTTGCTCCAAAAAGTAAGGCTGATTATGCGTTCTTGCTGCATGAACTTCACCATCTAAAGCCAGATGGCATTCTTACTATAGTGTTACCTCATGGTGTACTGTTCCGTGGCGACCCGGATGATGATGGCGAAGGCAAAATTCGTAAGAAACTGATTGAGAAAAACCAGATAGACTGTATTATCGGCTTACCTGCCAATATCTTTTTCGGTACAGGTATTCCTACTTTAATCATGGTGTTGAAGCAACACCGGCAAAATGACGATGTGCTTATCATTGATGCATCAAAAGGATTTGTGAAGGATGGTAAGAACAACAAACTACGCGATTGTGACATCAAGCGTATTGCCGATACAGTACGTTTACGTTCTGACGAACCAGGCTTTTCACGCAAGGTGAGCCGTGAGACCATCCGTGAGAATAATTATAATCTGAACATTCCCCGTTATGTTGATTCTTCTGAAACTCCAGAGCAATACGACATCTACGCCACCATGTTCGGAGGTATTCCTAATAGTGAAATCGAACTGTTGAACAAGTATTGGGAGGCTCTTCCCTCTCTGCGTAGGGATTTGTTCCAACCTGCAAACGACAAGCCATACTCGGTCATAACAACAGACGATGTTTCTACGGCTATTGCTAACGATGAAGACACGGCAAAGCTACGAGAGGGATTTGCCAAGGCATTTGATGGTTTTGCCGAAGAGTTACACCGCCGATTGATTATAAACGTGGCTAATGTGAAAGAGTTGAAGGAACGTTACGAGATTGCCGATGACATTTTCCAGAGGTTGGAAGATATTCCTTTAATAGATCGCTATGCAGCTTATCAAGCAATGAGTAATGGGTGGCAAACTATCGCCAATGATATTGAGACCCTTCAAACTGATGGAATTGATGCAGCCCGTGTAGTTGAAACAGCATACAAGCTAGTAAAGAAAGGTGATGAAGACATTGAAGTTCCCGATGGTTTGAAGGGGCGTATCATACCTTTCTCTCTTGTTCAACAAGTGAAATTCCAAGCTGAATTGCAAGCCATCAATGACAAAGAAGCACGTGGTGAAGAAATAGAATCTGAGATTAATGAACTAGTTGACGGCTTCACAGACGAGGAGTCGCAGGAATACATGGAGGGTGATGACAATCCTAAGCTCGACAAGGCAAAAATCAAGAAAGATGCGAAAGCCAAGGGAGATGACATCGACCCTGGCACCAAAGAAAAGCTGAAGCAGTTTGTTAAGCTGTGGGACGAGCAGTCAAAGTTGAACAAAGCAATCAAAGAGGAAAAACTGACTTTGATTGATAAGACTAAAGAGGCCATTGAGAATCTGACAGACCAAGAAGTAGAGCAATTCCTTCACATGAAGTGGATTGATCCTATGTTAGAGGGAATCAATGGAACGCTTACAGCTGTTCTTTCCGAACTTGAAAAGCAAATCACAACTCTGGCTCGAAAGTACGCAACATCATACAGTGACCTAACAGAACAACTTGCTACAGCCCAGACGGAATTATCGGCATTAGTAGCTGACCTTACAGGCGATGAGTTCGCATTGAAAGGCTTACAGAAGTTAAACAAATAAGAACCTACACGAATCAGTGCGAAATTCAAAAACGTAAGATTTATGACACAGAAGAACGAAATACAAGTAACGGAACGCATTGACGCACTCTTTGAGCGCATTGCAAATCTCATCGAACAAGCTCGTCAACATGTTTATAGAACCGTAAACGTGACTGAGGTTAAGACACGATTTGAGGTTGGTCGTTACATTTTTGAAGATGAACAACAAGGAGGACGTGCTGCATACGGAGCCCGCATCATGCAGAATCTTTCACAGCGTCTGATGGCAAAATATGGTAATGATTGGACTATTGATACGCTTACAAGGTGTAGAAAGTTTTTCGTTGCTTATAACAACCCAGCAATTTCGGCAACACCGTTGCCAAAATTTCAATCTATTGAAGGTCAAGGCGAAACGAAATTCAGCAACAGTGTTGCCAAAATTCAACAGCCGAAATTTGTCCTTACTTGGTCACACTATCTGGTTTTGATGCGCATAGAGAATCCCGACGAGCGCAGTTTCTATGAAATTGAGTGCGCTCGTGAGCAGTGGAGCGTACGCCAGCTAAAACGTCAACATGCCAGCAGCCTATATGAGCGGTTGGCTTTAAGCCATGATAAAGATGAGGTGTTGCGTCTTTCGCGCGAAGGTCAGACTATTGAGAAGCCGCAGGACATCATCAAAGATCCTGTTACGCTGGAATTTTTGGGACTGAAGCCCGATGCAGCGTATAGCGAGAGCAAACTGGAAAACGCCATCATAAGCAAGCTACAGAACTTCTTGCTGGAGATGGGCAAAGGCTTTTTGTTTGAGGCACGTCAGAAGCGGTTCACCTTCGAGGAGCGAAACTTCTACGTGGATTTGGTGCTATACAATCGACTGCTTCAATGCTATGTACTCGTTGACCTGAAGATTGATGACCTCACACATCAGGATCTCGGACAGATGCAAATGTATGTGAACTATTACGATCGCTATGTCAAAGAAGATTTTGAGCATCCCACCATTGGCATCCTGCTTTGCAAGGAGAAAAGCGATGCACTTGTAGAATTGACTTTGCCAAAGGATGCAAATATCTACGCTACTCAATACCAACTCTATCTGCCCGACAAGGCTCTGCTTCAGTCGAAGGTGAAGGAATGGATTGAGGAATATAACGAAGCAAAACCCGAATCAGAAAACGAATAGAGACAATGGCAAAACAAGAAATAATACTGAAAGGACTTGATGGTCACGAGGATCATTTAGTTTATGATGCTACAAACGGGCAAGTCGGCGACTCTTTAGAGGAGTGTGCTCGTTCACTTTTTCCCAAAGAAGGAGAAACATCGCCAAGGCTCAGGTTCAAGGAGTTTGAAGGTGAGTGGGTTTCTACCAAACTATGTGAAATAAGCAAAAAGGTATCAACAAAAAATACAGATTTAAAGTATAAAACGACTTTAACAAATTCTGCAGAGTATGGAATCATCAATCAACTTGATTTCTTCGACCATGACATTTCAAATGGTGATAATATCCGTGGATATTTTGTTGTTGAGCCTGATGATTTTGTTTACAATCCTCGTATCTCTGTTACGGCTCCAGTAGGTCCAATCAACCGCAATCAATTGGGTTATGCTGGAATAATGTCTCCACTCTATTATGTGTTTAGAGTCGAAGGCATTGATTTGGACTACCTGTCATACTATTTTAAGACGAAGCTATGGCATAAGTTCATGTACGACAATGGAAACTCTGGTGCAAGGTTTGATAGATTTTCTATTTCTGATGAAGTGTTTGGACAGATGCCTATATTACATCCTTCAGAAATAGAGGAACAAAAAGCAATTGCTGCTTTCTTCCATCGCCTTGACTCACAGATTGCTTTACGCAAAAATCAATATGAACGACTTCTGCAAGTGAAGTCTGCTTGTTTGGAAACAATGTTCCCAAAGCATTCAGAAAATACCCCCCCCATCCGGTTTAAAGGCTTTGATGGTGAATGGGAGAAACAAAAAGCTTCAAAACTATTTATGACTTTTAACGAGAGAAATAGACCAGATTTACCTGTGCTGTCGGCTTGTCAAGACATAAGAGGCATGGCTGTCAGAAGCGAAAGTGGTTATGAGATAAGTCATGATCGCTCAAATGAGGTAACATATAAGGTCGTAAAGCCAGGACAATTTGTTATCCATCTTCGTTCATTTCAAGGTGGTTTTGCACATTCTGCTATAGAAGGTATTACCTCGCCTGCTTATACAGTGTTCGGATTTAAAGACCCAAGCTTGCATGATGATTACTTTTGGAAGACTATCTTTATGTCAAAATCATTTGTTAAACGTCTTGAAACCATTACGTATGGAATTAGAGATGGGCGTTCCATAAGCTTTGAAGAGTTCTCAAATATGGATTTTTCATTTCCGTGCAGTGAAGAACAGCATGTTATAGCATCATTTTTTAAGGAAATCAATTTACGAATATCAATAGAACAACAGCAATTGGAACGACTTAAACAGATGAAATCAGCCAGTCTTCGCTCCATGTTCCCACAAAATGGGGGGGGTAATTTACCGCTAATCAGATTCAAGGGGTATTCTGGTAAATGGATAAAAGTAAAATTGAGCAAATATGCATCACGAATCACAAGAAAGAACATCAATATGGAGACAACACTTCCTCTGACAATATCAGCCGCAGAAGGATTAATAGAGCAAACTGCATTTTTTAACAATGTTGTTGCTAGTTCTGATGTTAGCGGCTATTACCTTATACAAAAAGGTGAGTTTGCATACAACAAGAGTTCTTCTGCTAGTTTCCCCTTTGGGGCAGTTAAGAAATTAGATCGATACGAAAAGGGCGTATTGTCAACTCTCTATATTGTCTTTGACGTTGACCGTAGTATCTCTCATGATTATCTTGTTTATTATTTTGAAACATCGCTTTGGCATCAAGAAATATCAAAGAGAGCAACTGAGGGAGCGCGAAATCATGGTCTTCTAAACATCGGTGCAGATTCATTTCTAGATATAGATATATTGGTACCAGAAAATATTGGTGAGCAACGATGTATTGCATCTTTTTTCCGCTCTCTCGACACTAAAATTTCACTTCAGACGAAACGTGTTGAGAAACTAAAGCAAATGAAGTCGGTTTGTCTAAGCAAAATGATTGCATAACAAAAGATATAAATAATATGAGCAACGAAGTTAACATTCACCCATTTGAAAAGGAGTCAGCATTTGAGTTGGCTCTCTGTCATCTGCTTTCAGAACACGGCTGGAGCAGTGAGGTATTGGTACAGCCTACAGAAGAAGAATTAGTCCAGAATTGGGCTGATATCATCTTCGACATGAACCGAGACCGTGAACGTTTGGGCAATTACCCACTTACACCAACGGAGGTACAACAAATCATCGACAAGGTGAATATGTGTGGTAGCCCATATAAGGTGAACAAGTTCATCAACGGCAAGTTCGTCAGCATAAAACGTGACAACCCGGATGACACTTTTAACAATGGTAAGGAAGTCTATCTAAAGATATTTGACCCTACTGAAATCAGTGCAGGGCAAAGCCGTTACCAGATAGTGCGTCAGCCTCGTTTCCGTGCAACTCACCCATTGGCTGGTGACCGTCGTGGTGATGTGATGTTGCTCATTAACGGTATGCCCGTTATTCACGTAGAACTGAAACGTAGTCGTGTCGATGTGTCTCAGGCCGTGTTCCAACTGAAACGCTATATGCACGAAGGCATCTTCAGTAGTGGTATTTTCTCAATGGTTCAGATTTTCGTTGCTATGACCCCGGAGAAAACACTCTACTTTGCTAATCCTGGTACTGAAGACCGTTTCCAGAAAGAATTCCAGTTCCATTGGGCAGACTTTAACAATCAGGAGATTTTCGACTGGCACCGCGTAGCCACCGAACTCCTGAATATACCTATGGCACATCAGCTGATTGGTTACTATACAATAGCCGATGATAAAGACCAGACTTTGAAAGTTCTGCGCTCTTATCAGTATTTTGCTGCCAGCAAGATATGTGACGTTACACATGCTGTCAATTGGGATGAGCATGAGCACCGAGGCGGCTATATATGGCACACTACTGGATCTGGTAAGACCATGACATCATTCAAGTCGGCACAGCTTATTGCCAACAGTGGTGATGCAGACAAAGTGGTCTTCTTGATGGACAGAATAGAACTGAGCATTCAGTCACTCGATGAATACCGTGGTTTTGCAGGTGAGGATGAAAGTGTTCAGGACACTCAGAATACTGTCATTCTTGCGTCTAAGCTTGACAGCACCAGTAATGATGACCGCTTGATAGTTACATCTATTCAAAAGATGTCGAATATCAAGCCGGGGCCAAGCATTGATGCTGCTATGATTGAGCGTATTGGCAAGAAGCGACTGGTGTTTATCATCGACGAGTGTCACCGTTCTGTGTTTGGCGAGATGCTTCAGAGTATTAAGCGTACTTTCCCACGTGCATTACTCTTTGGGTTTACTGGTACACCTGTTTTCGAGGAGAATGCCCACAACGAAATCATGACAGAAACGTTATTTGGCGATATGCTCCATAAGTACACCATTGCCAATGGTATTCCAGACGGTAATGTTCTTGGCTTTGACCCTTATCGCATCAACACCTACAGTGATGATGAACTGCGCGAAAAGGCTGCCCTCTGTCAACTTGATGCCAAAAGTGTAGAGGAAATCCAAGATGACCCAGAGGCCATGAAGGTCTATAACCGTTTTATGCACGAGTTGGAAATGCCAGACACGTACATAGAAAACGGCGAAACTCGTCACGGAGTGGAGCATTATCTTCCTAAAGACCTCTATCAACAAGACATCCACCATCAGGCAGTAGCAGCTGACATCGTAGGAAAAATCGACCGAGTAAGCAAGAACCGTAAGTTCCATGCGATTCTCGCAACGCAGAATATTCCAGAAGCGATTGCGTATTACAAATTATTCAAGACACAGTATTCTTCTATGAATGTTGTGGCTGTCTTTGATAACAACATAGACAATAGTGACGAAGGAATTGCTCGTGAAGATGCCATTTTGGAAATGCTGACTGATTATAATGCAAAATATCAGACAAGTTTTCAATTGTCAACTTACGGCAAATACAAAAAGGATGTGGCAAAGAGACTGGCGCACAAAAAACCATACGTTGGTATTGAGCATGACCATACCCAGCAAATTGACCTCCTTATCGTGGTCACTCAGATGTTGACTGGTTATGACTCAAAATGGGTAAACACCCTATATGTAGATAAGTTGATGAAGTATGTGGACATCATTCAGGCGTTTTCTCGTACAAACAGATTGTTTGGCCCAGACAAGCCCTTCGGCACAATATACTACTACACGTTCCCATATACAATGGAGCGTAATATTGAAGATGCTCTGGAGGTCTATGTTGACCGTCCTTTTGGCGTGTTTGTGGATAAACTTGAAGACAATCTCATGAATATCAACAGGAAATTCCTGCATATTCGAGATATTTTCCACTCCCATGAGATCTTTAACTTTGAGCGTTTGCCAGATACTCGTGAAGACCGCCGTATGTTTGCACAAGACTTCAGTAGCATGACAAGACTTCTTGAAGCAGCCAAGCTTCAGGGCTTTGCATGGGAAAAGAGTGAATATGAGTTTAAGCATGGTGATACTTATACTCATATTACAATGGAATTGGACGAGCAAACTTATCTTATACTACTACAACGTTATCGAGAATTGTTTGATGGTGGTCCTGGTGGAGGTGACGGTCATGAATTTGACTATCCTGTTGATACCTATATTACGGAGACAGGGACAGGAGCCATAGATGCCGAATACATCAATTCAAAGTTCGTTCGTTTCATCAAGCGACTTTATACAGATGGTCCTGGCAGTGAGCCCACAAAAGAGGCTTTACAGGAACTGCATAAAACTTTTGCATCCTTACCTCAGAAAGATCAGCGTACAGCAATTCTCATTCTTCATGACATTCAGCGTGGAGATTTGCGACCAGAAGCAGGTAAAACCATTCAGGACTATATCAATGAATATCAACTTAAGGAACTCTACAAGCAGATACTTATACTGTCAGAAGCTACAGGTGTTAACATCAGTATGCTTCAGCAGATTATTGTTTCTGGGCCAACAGAGGAGAATCTTGATGATTTTAACCGCTTTGCCGAATTACGTTTAACGCTTGACCCAATCAAAACACGAGTATTCATCACTAAGGTAGAAGGCACAGAGCCTAAAGCCCGAATGGTAAGTGCTAAGGGAGCCAAGTTGCTGAAGGATTTCATTCTTGACTCAGAGCAGCGTGAAAAGATTCTTGCTGCATACCTGAATGACGACATTAATATACAAGATGTTGTTATCGAACAACCGTCTGTAGATGAAGGTTTTGCGTCTTTAGAGAATCCAGATTCAGCAGGAGAACAGGATTCCGAAGCTGGCGTGACAATACAGTTTATGCCTCATATCAATAAATCTAAGGCAGAAGTTGAAAAGATAATCGGATTCACTCTTGCTGGTGTAAAGCAAAGTATGCGTTCAACCAAAGAGATAGTCGAGTCTTTATTCTACGTAATGGACAAAGAGTCGATAGAATCACTTGATGGAGTCGGTTTATTCCTCCATCGTGCATTTATCAATCTGTATAAAGACGGTAGCACAATCGTTGATAAATTTGTTGCCTTCAATTTGTTAGTAACCAAATTTGAAGCATATTTGAAGAAACTCTATTATTTAATGAAGAGTGAAGAGGTGAAGCCACAAAATGAAGGAGAATCGGTAACTTGGGCCAACGTAATTCACGATGTACAGCCGCTATGGCAGTTGAAATATAGTACAAATGAGGCTAAACAACAACTATACCAGTGGTTACTCATGGTGAAGGAGTGGCGCAATAGTGAGTCTCATATTTCACCTACTGCTTCAGAACAGGAGCTAAATGCTGCCATTAGCATAATCATAACCATGTATTGCTATGCGACAGGCTGTTGTATTACAGATTTGGAGATGAATGGGCATTACATTGAGGACGATTACGAAGCACCTTCTATGATGGCTGCGGAACCTCCTGCTGACCATAATTAAGAACTCACTTATTTCATATTATCAAGATGACACAAGACGAGAGATGGCAAATGCAGTACGAGCAGATGATGTCTTTTATAGAAGAAAATCGTCGTCGCCCTTCTAAGCATAGGATTGAAGAGCATGATTTGCTCAATTGGTTCAAGCATACAAAGAAGATGATTGCAAAAGGGAACTATCCTACAGACAGGCTTGAAAAGTTTGCAAAACTCTTGGAATTAGCTGACAAATATCGCAGGAAAAATCAATATCAATAAGAATATTAATAAAAACATATCATACGATGAATCTGTCCGATATAGTAATAGCTTTCAAGAATCATCAGCTCCAGTATGGGCTAAATGGTGATTCCATGCAGCAAGAACTGTACAAATGGAAATTGGTGACCAAACAAATTGGCCATCCAAATACTGATGCGGAAGACTTTGCTAAAGAAATTAACTCTCTTGTATTTAAGAATCTTTGTTACAGTACTCAACTAACAGCTATAAGGCATTTTGCAGAGTATGAACCTGAAGACTATCGAAATGCCTTTAAGGGGTTGTTTGATGACGAAGTCGATCTGCAACAACGTATAGACACTTTTACATCTACTTGCAGAATACTTTGGGATGAAAAGATTAAGAAAAATTTCGAGTCAAACACAAGTGCAATGTGTGACGAAAGATTGATAAGCTGTTTCTTGACCTTGCATAATCCCCAAAAGTATACTTTTTATAAAAGTGATGTTTACACAAGTTTATGCAATATTCTTAATGTAGAACCAAAGAAGGCTGGTTTAAAGCTTGTTCATTTCTATGAGTTACTAAGACAATATTTGATTCCACTTGTCGAGCAAGACTCTGAATTGTTGGATTCCATCAATAATGAAATACAAAAAGATGGTTACATCCAGAGTACCATGCTTGTTGCCCAAACTGCAATGTGGAATTACGTCAGTAAATTGCGCAAAAATGACAAACGACAAATATGGTTGTTCTTGGGAGGTAAAGACGCAAATGATTATCATTTCGACGAAATGTACAATGATGGCGTTATGGCTCTTTGTGGTTGGGACAAGGTTGGAGATTTGAGTGACTGCTCAGATAAAGAAAGTATAGACAAGAGAAGGCAAAGTGTCAGCGATTATCAGTTTAATACAGGAAATCTAACTGGTATGCTACATGCAATTGCCAATGAGATAAATGAAGGTGACATTGTGCTGGCAAAATATAGTAAGTCTGATATTGTCGGTATGGGTGTGGTTACAGGCGATTACCGATTTGTAGATAAGTCTGTTTACGGAAAGCATTGCCGCGATATGTCTTGGACTCATAAAGGATTATGGCATTGTGCTTCAATACTGAAGGAGTTCGGGCAAGAAGATTTTCCTGCCAAAGCATTAACCAATGTAACTAAATCCAAATACATCCCGAAAATTCTTGAAATGATCGAGGCTGAGAATAAAAAAGATAATAATATACAGACATTAGATGCCATGATGGAATTAGAACTACTCAAACAAAAGAAACAAATAATCCTTCAAGGTGCTCCTGGCACAGGTAAGACATACAAAACAGCAGCTATTGCTGTTGGTATGTGTAATCCGGCTTTTGCCGATTTTGAAGACCATCAAAAGGTGATGGCAGAGTATGAAAGATTGCAGAAAGAGGGACAAATCGCCTTCTGCACATTCCACCAGTCTATGGACTATGAAGACTTCATCGAGGGATTGAAGCCAGAGGTGAAGGGGAATGCAGTAGAGTACAATGTTGAGAATGGCATATTTAAAACCATTTGTGAGTTAGCCCAGACGAAAGAAAACGCAGACATTGCCACTTGCATTGACAAATATATCCAGACCATTAAGGGATATGAAAATAGAAAGACAATTCCAACCTTGACAGGAAAGTCAGAGTTATATGTGTGGTGGACTGAAGGTAATGACACCATCAGTACGCGTAGCGTATTGTCAAAGAGTGAAAAAGGAGATCAATATTCGCCATCACCTCTGAACATTGAGAAGGTGAAGATGCAAGCACTCGGCGAGGGCGTTGAAAACAACTGGCGACAATATGCCCAAGCTTTCATCAATGCGGTGAAGAAGGAGTACGACTTGGAGAATCAGGTTTCTGATAAGCCATACGTACTTATCATAGATGAAATAAATCGTGGTAATGTATCCAAGATATTTGGAGAACTTATCACTTTGCTTGAAGCAGATAAGCGTAGCGGAGGAGGCGAACATCATATCAGCCTGAAGCTGCCTTACTCAAAGGAGGATTTCTCTGTTCCATCTAACTTGTACATCATTGGAACGATGAATACTACCGACCGTTCTACAGGAACCATCGATTATGCTGTGCGTCGTCGCTTCGCGTTTGTTACATTGGAATCAAAAGCAGATGTGATTGAAGACTGGTGTAACGCTCAATCTGTACCATCAGATGTGAAGAAGGCAGCTCTTGCTTTGTTTGCCCAGATTAATGGTATAGGCAGAAATGATAGCGGTTCTTTTATAGCAAAGCATAAAGCATCTGATTTTGAATTGGAAGATTTGAAGGTCGGTCACAGCTACTTTATGGCCAAAGACATGGCTGGTCTTAAACTGAAGATGCGCTACGAGGTAATTCCGCTCATTAAGGAGTATATCAAAGATGGCATTCTCAGGGGTATGTCAGATGATGAAAAGTACTTTGAAAAGTGGCAGAATGCCGAATGCTATAATCCCACAATAACCGATTACGTGGCAGAATAATGCAAGAACACGAAAAGATACCATACGATTCCCTCGCCTTTCAAGAGTATTGGGGGGAAGGGTTACGTCTTCCAGGCCAAAGTAAAGGTCTGGACAGATGGTTCTTTCAGTGGCAGTGGCGTAATAGCCCTATTATAGATGATGAACATGATTCTGACAAGCCGATTGTGACAGAATCTGGTTATTATGCATCATACGTCATTGGTGCTCAGTGGTTTGATGAAGCTAAAACCATGCCTCTTGTGATAACAACCAAGCATGGCTGTGATCGTATCGATTTCTTAAAGATGTTCAGTGTCTGCTTTAATAGTGGCATTGAAGCCAAGGAGTTCTCAAAGATATATGCGGTTGACATGGAGCAACCCCGTATAAAAGCTCCTGAACTCAAAAGTGTTCTGAGTCCTCTTATCGTTGCCCATTTCCTTTCTATCGTCAAGGAGATTGTCAAACGTGGACTGAAGAAAGACTACGTTCAGCGTGAAGGAAACCTCAATAAAGTGAAGGGACGCATCGACATATCCCGTAACGAGCGCATGAATATTATGAAGAAACGATATGACAAGGTGTTCTGTCGCTACCAAGAATATTCTGAGGACACATTAGAGAACAGGTTAATAAAAAAGGCCTTGGTATTCTCTCAACATATCTTGCAGAATGAAGGAATTTCAGAAAGCCTTCTTTCTTTGCAGCATACTATACATGAGTGTTTGTCAGCTTTTAGTCGAGTTGATGATCAAATTGAGGTATGGGAAGTCAAAGCGATTAAGCATCATAAGATATTCAAGGAATATAATGATGCCATCAAACTTGCGCAGATGATACTCCATCGCTATGACTATAGCATTACCAATATCACTACATCAGAAGAGGAGTATTGTCCAGTATTCTGGATTGACATGGCCATGCTTTATGAGCATTATGTGTTGGGGCTGCTTCGTGAAGCTTACGGGGAAAAGATACATTATCAGGTACATGGCCATACTGGTTATCCTGATTTTGTTTGCTATTCGCCGAAAGTTGTTCTTGACACTAAGTACATCCCAAGATTTGAATACGGGAACCTCGATACATATATTGTCCGACAGTTGAGTGGTTATAGTCGTGATAAGTGGATATTTCCGACAAAGCCGGAATCATATATCCCTTGCGTGATTATCTATCCAGTTGAAGGTAAGGAAGAGAATCCGTTTAAGAACAGGCAGCTGGAAGACTTCCTAAATGTCGAAGACCGTTGTCTTTGGAATTTCCACAGGGTTGCGGTACCATTACCAATATTGAATGACAAATAACATGCCTACATCCGAGAACATACCTGCTCCAGCCAATCTCTTCAAACCGTCAGAGATTATCGGCATACTCCGTAATCATTTGGCAACTGGCCAAGTGAATCAAAAAGTAGTATGCCTACGTGGTATCTATTTCAAAGGGAGCTTTGTCAATCAGTATTTCCATACTGCCACAGATAGACTTGTAGATGAAAGTACCAGTGATGAACTGTCACTTTCCATGCCTCTGAATCTCCGTGATGACCTTGAAAATGGAAATGTCATTACCGTCCACGGTGTACTTGATCGTTCTATTACGAACAAGGGCCTGATCCAGATTGTCCTGAAAGTGACAGAGGTTGAGAAGATAAAGGAATTGGCCGTTTCTGAAGATGAAATCAAACGTACTGAACTGAGGCGTATTAAGTCAGAAAAAGGCTTCAAAAACGTAGATAGCATACTCGAAACTCTTCTGTTCCAGGACAAACGTCCACAGGTCGCTTTGGTTTATGCTGAAACAAGTATCACAAACGATGACTTTGAGAAAGGTGTTCAAGCAGCACGTACCCATATTGACTTCAAGGAATACAGGGTGTCTTTTGCGAAGACCAAAGCGTTCTGTCAGACACTAAAACAACTGGATGCCATGAATTATGATGTCATAGCAGTTGTTCGTGGTGGAGGAGCAGGACTTGAAGCATTGGACGAAGTGGAATTGCTCGAAACCTTGGTGAACATGAATACCGCATGGATGTATGGTGCTGGTCATGAGGGTGAAAAGTTGTTCATTCTTAACATCGCCGACAAAGCCATTGCTATTCCTCATGCTTTGGGAACCTATTTCCGAGACATCACGGATGAGGTCGTTCAAAAGCGTAATAACTCACGTGCCGCCTTGGTTAAGGAGGTTGAGGGGCAGTTTAAGAAACAACTAGATGAATCAAACAAGAAAAATAAGGAATTGCTGGCGCAAATCGAAAAGATGACTAAGCAGCAGCAGGAACAGACAAAAGCAAACAAGGAGAATATAGAGAAACTTACTGAGCAACAGAAGAAAAACCTCGAAGCTCAACAAAAGAAGAATGATGAGACATTGGCCAAATTCCAGGCGCAGAGCAAACAGCAGATGGAACAGTCTCAGAAGCCAGAAACAACTCGCAGAATTGTCAAAGTCTCAAAAAGAATCTGTGGATAAATTGACCGAACAGAATAAACAGACCAATACGCTGCTTGAAAAGGAACGTCAGCATAGCAGAGATTTGGAACGTAAGTTGGCGGCAAAGCCCAACTATATGTCCACTTTCATCATCATAGCTATCATTGCAGCTATAATTGGTTTTATAATTGCTCAATTCTTAAAGTAAATAATTGTCTATATGAAAATAGTTAGTTGGAACTGTAATGGAGGCTTTCGAAAGAAGTTCAAAGAATTATTCGACGCATATCCCGATGCCGATCTTTTTATGGTACAGGAATGTGAGAACCCTGATTATTACAATAGTCGGGAGTTCAAAGCTTTATTTCAAAATGGTTTTCATGTGGGTACTCCTGATTACTCGATGAAAGGGATTGGTGTATTTTCTCCTAAAGGTAACTGGTTACGACGCGTCAAGTGTAAGTATGGAAATCCACTGCACATGTTGGGGTATGCTTTCTTCGAGATGGACAATTCCTACAAAATGTTGGCAGTTTGGCCCCATGGAAAGTACGTGGAGGAAATGATAGACTTTTTCCAACTCAATGAAGCCCTTTTCACAAAGGACTTACTGATAATGGGTGATACCAACAGTTGTTCAGTGTTCAACAATCACCATCCTAAAAGTAAAAATCACGATGTACTGGTGGAATTGCTGAAGGGTAAAGGACTTGTCGATGCATATAACTATTACACTGGAGATGCCGAAGGCGAAGAGGTTATTCCTACTTTCTATTTGCAACGTAAAAAGGACAAGCCATATCACCTTGACCGCTGTTTCGTAGCTCCAGAGCGCATAGTCTCATTCAAGGTGGCTGAAGATCATGACTATTGGCTTTCTTTAAGCGACCACATCCCCGTAGAAATAGTGATCCAAAATTGAGCTAATGCAGATTGTCCGATTTGATAGAAGTGTTAACGAACAACTATATTTCAAGATACAAATAATCAGAGCAAATGGAAAAGAGTAAGGTAATACATCTGAAAGAGGCTAACACCTTGTCGAATTTCTTAACTCCTGAGGAGCGTTTTGGGGTCGTGTCATTGAAAATCACAGGTTTTGTCGGACGCAAGGATTTCGATGATGTTCTGGATGATATGTGTGATGTATATGGTCTTTATGATGACGATGATAATTGGATTCCCGACTATGAAGAATCGGCTGCCATTAGGCATCTTGATATGGGCGAAGCTACATATGTTGATGGAGACAATCTCCCTTATTTTGGTTATCATGTTCAGTTAGAGACTTTTATTCTACCCAAGGGTATTAAATCAACTATTGATGGGGATGGATTTGAGTCAGGATTATCTGAGTCCGAAATGTTGAAAACCCTTGTCTTGCCAGAAGGATTAAAAAATGTTGATGGTTTTTGGTCTTGCCCTAACTTAAAAGATGTTGTCTTACCAGAAGGATTGGAAGGAATCGGTTGTTACGCCTTTCGTGGATGCACAGCGATTACTTCTATTCGGATTCCTGCGTCTGTGAAATATCTTTATGGAAGTTCTTTTTCTGGTTGTAAAATCAAAGCTTATGAGATTGATGACAAAAACCCTTATTTCACAGTTGTTGACGGAGTGGTTTTTAGCAAAGACCTTACCACACTGGTCGCATTTCCATCGGCCTATCCGCATGAGCATTATGTCGTACCGTCCACAACACGTATTATTGGAAAATGTGCATTCGAAGACAGTTGTATCTCATACGTAGAACTGCCCATAGGTCTATTGTCAATCAAAGAAAGTGCCTTTTCAGCAAGCCACATACGCAAGATTGAAATACCAAACACTGTTACGGAACTTGGTGAAATGGTATTTCGTCATTGTTACAATCTCGAACACATACAACTCTCAAAAGGATTGTCAAAGATACCACGTATGACTTTTTCAGGCTGTATCAAATTGAAGAGTCTGGAATTGCCTAGCAGTGTAAAGAGCATTTGTTATTCTGCGATAGCTTGGTGTGATGCGTTGGAATATTTGAAACTAAACAATGGATTGGAGGAAATTGTAGATGAAGGGCCGATGTTGGGGGTAAATGGAGATTTGAAGGAAGTGAATTTCCCCATAACGTTAAATAAAGTTCCTGGAGGTGTGTTTAACTACAGCTCATACATCAAGGAGTTCAATCTTGCTCCAGACAATCCGTATTTTTCGATTATTGATAGTGCCTTGTGCTCAAAAGACGGTAAGACGATATATTCTGTTCCCGATTTTCTTAGGTGTAGTTATAAGATTCCAGAAGGTGTAGAGGTAATTGCCGAGCGTGCATTTGCATTTCTTCCTGAATTGCATACCATCGAATTGCCATCTACGTTGCGTACCATCGAGTGTCGAGCCTTTCAAGGTTGTAAATCATTAACACAAATTCAAATTCCGGCAGGTGTAGTTAAAGTACATATCGATGCACTTTGGGCTGATAATCTAAAAAATATTCTTATAGAAAGTTCTGTTCCTCCTGAAATGAACGGTTATATTAGGGATGATGAATGGCGGTATCGGGACGTTAACCTATTTGTTCCTGAGGAGTCTGTGGCAGCATATAAAAAGGCTTTAGGTTGGAGAAGTTTTAATGTGAAAGCAATTATTTAAATAGAATTGATTATGTCTCAATATATCTATGCTATCATACCCTACGAAAGTGGTGTTTCATTCTGCAAGGATGAACCTTATCCATGTGTTTGGAATCCATTTCTACCAGAATTAAAGGATATTCATTCTGAATTTACAGAACCAGATAGTCTAAGTCTGTTCAAGGATTTTCTAATGATTAACACTTGCTATCGTCAATCCGCTTTTACAGACAACAGAGACGGATTCTGTTGGATTAGGGCAGATATTTGCAAGATTGCAAGAGCGTTGGGAGCCTCAGAAGTTTGGTATGTTGCAGAACTGATTACTGATGAAATGGAAGATTGGGATTTTTCTTTCAATGAATGGCGTAATAGTCTTAATAATGAGAAAAAGGATCTTGTTGTCGAACTCAGTATAGATGTTCTAATGAGCAAAAATATCTATAGTTACTATCATGATGATTTCAGAGATGTAATTATGGAGAGACCTGTCAAAAATAAAAAACAACAAATGTAATCGGACGTAATCCCCAATCCCAGGGGCGTATTAGTTGGCCGACTATTTGAGAAACAGCGAGTCGTGAGACTCTATTATATTATTAGGCGCAGACATCGGTGACTTATTCAAGTGGACATCTTTGAATTTCCGAGGTTTCAGATGCCGAATAATAGCAAATGCTGTTTGGGAGCGATTCACCGTGAGGTAAATTGCTCCTTTTAAATGCCATTTTTAGCCATATAATATAGAAAAACACAACTTTTTTTCATCTGTGCAGATAGGCTTCACTATTGCATTTTACTTTTGCACCGTCGAACTTAAAATAGAATGCTTATGGGACTATTTGAATTTCTTCTATTTGGAGCTTTGGTGAACAGCTTCAGAAACAACCACAGTAGTAACAATAGTCATTCTGGCTATTATAACAGCTTTGACCGTAGTTATGACAGGGGATATGATGATGGCTACATGGATGGTTGCATGGATCATGAAGACTGCCAGTGTCATGACATTTACGATTATGGCGACAGTTGTGATTGCGATTGTGACGGTGATGATTTCTATGATTTTTAATTTTAATACTACCTCATTATGAAAAAGATTGCTTCAATTCTATTTTTGCTGATGGCCACTGTTGTTTGCTTTGCACAAGAGGAAGCAAATGACTCAATTAACAAGCCAAGTAAGTTTGCCAGTTGGACTATTTCTGATGCGTTCCAAGCTGAAGCCGGTTTTGCAGGAAGCTATTGGAAACCGACCTTTAACATCGCTCTAGACAAAGAGGGGTACTATTGTGTAGTAAACTTGTATAATGGAAGTGGCTATTACTCAATTGATGGCGAAACATTGCCGCACCTTTATCTCAAAACGGAGAATGGTGACATCGTGGATTTGGAAATGGATGGAGATGAACCCGTTCACAAGTTCTATCTAAAAGGCTATTATTCTGCTAATGTATGGATGCCTGGAAGGTATGTGACCAGATTCATATACTTTATTCCTGACATTAACAAATTCCTCGCCAATTACTATGTGAAATATAGAGTGTGGCTTGGAGAGGGATTCAAGGATGTTGAAATGAGTAAGAGCTATTCCAAAAAGTTCAATAATAGATTAAAGGATGCAGCAAATCAGGCTACTTCCGAATACGAAACGAAAAAGCATTCCTTAAATAATCCACTTGAAGGATTCTAACAAGAATACTCGAAAAGTCTAAAGTGGAATAATCAGAAGTCCTAGTAGTTCAGAGACGAGTTCTTTACTGAACGTATGTAATCAATAAGGATGGTCGGGTCAAAAGCTTTGCCATCCTTTTTTGTTGTCAGATGCAGGTGTTCTCCAGTAGATGCTCCAGTGCTACCTGTTAATCCCAACGGCTCTCCAGCTGACAGGAAGTCGTTGGGTTTTACGTATTGTTCAGACAGATGGCAGTAGCTAACGGTATAGTTTGCCGTCTTAACAGTCACATATTTGCCAGAGCGATTGTCATACCCGACTTTTAGCACAGTACCTGGCAGCATCGACAGCACATCCTCATGTCTGGCATGTAAATCGATACCATTGTGCATCATCTGTTTGTGATAGATGGGGTGTTTACGCATTCCGAAGCCAGAGTTGATGCGGATATTCTTCAGGGGTAGGGAAACGAGCGACATCATGTTGCTTTCCCCAGTTGTAGAATTAGATGCTTCACGGCTCTCGTTTTTTTCTCGGCTTGTCTGCTCTGGGTTGTTTAATACTACACTGTCCGTCAGAGTCTCGTTTGGCTTTGGCGGATTGATTGTTTTTATACGTTTACTGTTGGTCATGCCAATTGTGTTGAACTGGGCATGTGCCGGCATGGTCTGGAGCAATGCACAGACTGTTGAAAGAAAGAGTATGCTTGTTTTCATGCCGCAAAGGTACGGTATAATCTTATACTGAAAGAAAAACAATTCCTCTATCAATCAAACTCTAACTTTATTTGTGTTTATAGTATGATATTTGCGGAATAATCATACTATTAAATTAAACCTTCTTAAATCGAATCCTTGCAAATGTTGCTTTTATAACCTATTATAAAAACATACTATAAATTTGCATCGCAAAATTGTCCGCATAGAAATTAAGTATAATAATGTAACATCAACAAAGTATGATTAATCATTTTGAAGAAAGCGAGATGCCTTACGGCACACTCGAACGTTTCGGACTCACGCAGGAGATGGTAGAAGACCTTCCTTATGATGTCCTC
>JAEEGK010010418.1_pt1 | contig 21456 bp, 18 predicted proteins | sample 8958771 | NCBI WGS metagenome assembly JAEEGK01 (sample SAMN16246547, study PRJNA631951) | gut metagenome | biome: gut microbiome; feature: rumen; material: SC-attached | host: Bos | place: Iran: Karaj | collected 2018-10 | reverse complement strand
TTCTATCACCATATCCTGCGTGATGATGCTTTCGTTGGGCAGATCCTTGGCAATGACATTCTTAACACTGCGGATTGATTGGCCGCCTACACCCACATATACCTGACGAATTTCAGTCTTGAGTTGATTCTCTAACTTCCTGATGATGTTAGTGAGGCATTGAGCGGTCTTGTCGATATTATAGACCACGCCTTTGCGAATGAAAGCAGAAGAGTTCTCCTTAACAACAGCGAGTATCTGAATACTGCCGTCGAGATTCTTCTGTCCAGCGATACCGGTCATTTTGGATGAACCGAGTTCAATTGCTACGATAAATTCCTTTGCTGCCATCTCTTATAATTATTATGTTACTTTCTTTTATTTTTTTTACAGATAATCTGGTTGTTGAATTCAACGCTGATGTAGTTGTATTTATTCCAACCCACTTGATTGAGACCATAAATGTAGAATTTACGTAAACGGTCTAATTTCTTCTCAATATCAATAGGTGCGCCTAAATAGGCAATATGTTCTCCCACACGTGGAACTATTTCTATGGAACCATCTTCCAATACGTTTATCTGAACAATTTGATTTCTCCAGAATTTGTCGAATAGAATATGGTTGGCAACGCGTGTCAATGTGTTCTTTGCATATTTGGGACTAATAGTTCCAGTAGCGATGATCATGTCGGTGACATAGCGACTCTCCGGCATCATATTGCCATGAGTGTCAAGATAATAGTTTTCACCATTATCTGTCAAGACCCTCACTACCGGGATGCGTTGCTTGATGCTGATACAGACATTACCACTCTGAGTTTTGTATGCCTCAGCCTTCTCAACGAAGGGGTTTTTCTGAAGTGTTTCTTCTATCTTTCTGGGACTTATATCACTCAGAGGTTGCTTGAGTGGGTATAAGTGCTCTTTATTCAGGGCCTGTTTGATTTCATTGGCTGTCATAAAACCTTCAACAATGTTCTGCTCAATATCGATTTTCACCTCATTGCACTGCCTGCCTTTCGCATCGGGTTTGTTAAATGCAGTGACAGCCATTAGCAAATAGGCGGCAACGACAATGTCGCAGACAACTATCAAGGTCTTTTTCCAGTCGATATACATGATCCTATTTGATTATTTACTATTTAATATCTTTGCAATTTCAGGAACCTGATTGTCAAGGTCTCCAGCTCCAAGCACTATCAGAACTTCAAAAGTGTGGTTCTTTACAAAACTAAGCACATTGTCCTTACGTATCATCTCCTTTTTCACACCTGGCTTCAGGTTGTCGTAGATGAGTTTTGAAGTGACACCTTCGATAGGTAACTCACGAGCAGGATAAATCTCTGTGAGAATAACCTCATCCAGCTGACTCAGTGCATCAGCGAAGTCTTTATAGAAGTCGCGTGTGCGGGTATAGAGGTGAGGCTGGAATATCGCTGTGATATGCTTGTCTTTATACAATTCACGGATACTACGTGCACTTTGATAGATTTCCTTTGGATGGTGGGCATAATCACTTAAGAAGACAAGCTTGTCAGTCTTTATCTTAAAGTCAAAACGACGATCAACACCTCCATAAGTCTCCATGCCATGCTTTAGTTCCTCAGCGGTACAGCCGTTAAGTTGTGCCATAGCCATTGCTGCAATGCCATTCTCAATATTGATGGGAATAGGTTGTCCTAGGCTAACATCCTTGACGTTTTCAATAGGTGAGATGAAGTCGAAAGATATCTCTCCGTTTTCGATGCGGATGTTTTCTGCATGGAAGTCGCCCTCGTTGAGGCTATAGTCATAGCGGCGTACACCATCCTGCAGATGTTCTTTCATCTCGAGATTACGATGGATGATTAATGCACCTTCAGGTTGGATGAGTTCAGAATAGTGGCGGAAACTCTCTAGATATGCTTCTTTTGTGCCATAAATATCCAGATGGTCTGGGTCGGTGGATGTGATAACACTCATCCAGGGACGGAGCCAATGGAAAGAACGGTCAAACTCATCTGCCTCAATAACGACGTAATCAGAGTCGGAGAGGATGTAATTTGTGCCGTAGTTCTTAGATATACCTCCCAGGAAAGCGTTGCAATCCAGATGGCTCTGATGCATAATATGGGCACACATCGTAGATGTTGTGGTTTTACCATGTGTGCCTGCCACACAGAGTCCTTTGTGGGTTTTTGTCAACGTACCTAATACCTGAGCACGCTTCTGAATTTCAAAACCGTTCTCTTGGAAGAACCGCAACTCTTTATGATCTGCAGGAATGGCAGGTGTATAGATAACCAGGCACTCCTGTTGGTTTTTACAAGCTTGGGGAATCTGATTAATATCCTCCTCATAATGGATAGACATTCCTTCTTTCTCCAACTGTCGTGTCAGATCGGAAGGGGTCTTATCGTAGCCTCCTACAATAAGACCTTTATTCAGGAAGTATCGAGCGATGGCACTCATACCAATACCTCCTGCACCTACGAAATAGACAGATTTAATATCGTTTATATTCATTTTGCTAACTTAATAACTTCTTTTGCGATAATTTCTGCAGAGTCGGGGAGTGCTAACTTAAGCACGTTTTCACTGAGCGACTTCAACTTGTTTTCATCATTAACGGTTTTAACAGCCAACTCTAACAAGGTTGCAGGAGCTTCCGCGTCTTTTACATAGATGGCTGCATCTTTATTGGCTAATGCCAGCGCATTCTTCGTCTGATGATCTTCTGCCACATTTGGACTTGGTACCAAGATGACCGGTTTGCCAATGAGACAGAATTCAGAGATACTGCTGGCACCGGCACGACTGATAACAAGATCAGCTGCTTTATAGGCAGTGCCCATGTCGGTGATGAAATCTGTTACTTTCAGGTTGGGCAGCTCCTCACCCTGAAGTCGTTTGGCAATCTCTTCACTATAGTATTTTCCTGTCTGCCAGATAAACTGTACACCTGAGTTCTTGACAATATCCAAATGCTGGAGTACACTTTCATTAATTGTTCTGGCTCCAAGACTTCCGCCTACCAAAAGTATTGTCTTCTTGGAAGGATCGAATCCCATACTCTTGATTGCAGCTTCACGTGTGGTTGTCGTTTCAAGAAGTGCCTGACGTACAGGGTTTCCTGTCAAAATGATTTTCTCTGCAGGAAAGAAACGTTCCATTCCTTCATAGGCAACACAGATCTTTGTAGCCTTCTTTGCCAAAAGTTTATTTGTAACGCCGGCATAGGAGTTTTGTTCTTGAATCAAGCAGGGGATACCCATTGCAGCAGCTTTGTTAAGGGTTGGACCGCTGGCATAACCGCCAACACCCACAGCTACCTGAGGCTTAAACTCTTTGATAATCTGTTTCGCCATCCGTTGGCTCTTCCAGATTTTATAGAGTACCTTGATATTTCTCAGCAGATTCTTTCGGTCAAATCCACAAATGGGCAGACCTTTTATCTCATAACCAGCAGCAGGAACACGTTGCATTTCCATTCGTCCTAATGCTCCCACAAACAGGATTTTTGCATCAGGGCGTAGGGCTTTAACTGCATTAGCGATAGATACAGCTGGGAAAATATGTCCACCTGTTCCACCTCCGCTAATAATGACTCTTAATTCTTTTTCCATACCCTTTTTCTATTTGCCTGCAAAATTACTAATTATATTTGTTAAACTGCTATTTTTTCAGGTCTTTTTTTTGCTGAACGACTAACACTCAGAATGACGCCGATGTAAGCGCAATTGATGATGGTTGAAGTTCCACCTTTGCTGATGAGCGGGAGTGGCTGTCCTGTAACAGGAGCAATACCCACAGCTACGAGCATATTGAATGTGGCTTGAATGACTAACAGCAGTGCTAATCCCATAACAAGGAAGGCTGGAAAGTTGTTCTCGCAGCGACTGGCTATTCTCGCAGCGCGATAAAGCAGTACGATATAAAGTAACACTACAAATGCAGCACCGAGAATACCTAACTCTTCAATTACAATAGCATAAATAAAGTCGGAAAATGCCTGTGAGAGGAAGTCACGTTCTACAGATTGCCCTGGTCCTTTCCCAATGATGTTGCTCGACACAATGGCTATATTGGCATGAGCTACCTGTGCATCTTTGTCAAGGTCGTAATCCTCAGGCGATATATCTTTCTTGTCGATGTGCTTGACAATACGGTTTCTCCAAGTAACGAAGCGGTGGAATACGCCACCTCCTTTGATGACTTTTGTATCAGTAGCACCACCATCCTGAACAGCTTCCACTGTTTGTTTGTTCTCTTCATCCGAAGCTCCGATGCTACCCAATGTAAAGACCATTGTTAGAAAAATCGCTATAAGGACAGCGGCAAATCCAACCAGTTTTGCCATTTGTGTTAATGGTACACGACCGATAAACATCATCAGGAATATAACAGCAAACAACAATGCTGCTGTTGATAGGTTCTCTATACCAATAAGAGCTGCTGTAGGTAAGACGATGCAGAGGATATACTTGAAAGCTTTCTTATCAGCTCCGTCTTCGCGTTGCATGGCACTAAGGATCTGTGCCGTAATGAGAACCATAGTTCCTTTGGCTATCTCGGAGGGCTGGAAGGTAACACCACCAGGTAGGGATATCACGCGGTTAGCACCATTGATCGACTCACCTCCAATGAGAACCCAGAGGAGTGTCAGACCAGAGATGATAAGGAGGAATGGGGTCATCAGTTTGAAATAGCGGCAAGGTATGTTCAGGGTGATCACTGCCGCCATTGCGCCTATGATGATTGTTACCGTATGGAAGGCTATCGGTCCGATATAGTTCTGGCTCTTATATGTCAGGTTGCTCGAAGCAGAGAATACCTCGACAATACTGATCATACAGAGGAAGAAGAATACCATCCAAATGACCTTGTCTCCTTTGAAGATGTTACCTATTTTCTTATTCATATCCAAGTATTTTCTAGTATAACTAGTATTTCTGGATGACCTAAAGACTTCTTGCTATTGTCTTGAACTGTTCGCCTCGGTCTTCCATGTTTTTGAACAGGTCGAATGAGGCACAACAAGGACTCAGAAGAACCGTCTCACCAGGCTTGGCCATCTCATAACAGGCTTGCATGCACTCTTTCATAGAATGGGTGTCTCGTACAGGAATACCTAGTTGGTCAAAGTTATCGTGAAGCTTCTGGTTGTCAGCGCCTAGGTAAACGATACCTGAGCATTTCTCCTTGACCAATGGCTTGATGGGGGTATAGTCGTTTCCTTTGTCCTTTCCACCGATAATCAGGATTACCTTTGTCTTCATAGCCTCCAATGCATACCAGCAGGCATCGACGTTGGTAGCCTTTGAATCGTTTATATATTGTACGCCGCGAACCATGCACACTTTCTCTAAGCGGTGTTCTACACCAGGGAAATCGCCCAGACTCTTGCGGATCTCTTCTTTCTTAATACCTGCGATATCTGCTGCAATACCTGCGGCCAAGGAGTTGTAGATGTTATGTTTTCCTGTCAGGCTCAGACTTTCCTGCTCCATATTGAACGGTTCGGGTTTCTCAATCTTATATTGACCTTCTTCGATATAACCGATGACACCCTTTTCTTTTAGTTCTGAGAAAGGATACTGGATTGACTTAATATCATATTTCTCCAATTCATGCTTGATGATAGGATCATCTGCCCAATAGATGAAAGCATCATTGGGAGTCTGATTCTGGATGATACGCATCTTGGCATCAACATAGTTCTGCATCTCGAAGTTGTAACGATCCAGGTGGTCTGGCGTGATATTCAGCAAGATTGCAATATTGGCACGGAAATCGTACATATTATCGAGTTGGAATGAACTTAACTCAATGATGTAGTATTCATGCGGATCCTCAGCCACCTGAAGTGCCAGAGAGTTCCCGATGTTTCCAGCCAGGCCTGCATCATATCCTGCCTCTTTGAAGATATGATAGATAAGCGACGTGGTGGTGGTCTTACCGTTTGACCCTGTAATACAGATCATCTTCGAGTGGGTATATCGACCTGCAAATTCTATCTCACTGATGATATGAATACCTTTTGCAATGGCTTTTTTAACCATCGGAGCCGTTTCAGGAATGCCGGGACTCTTAATGATCTCGTCGGCATTTAGAATCTTCTCCTCTGTGTGTTGTCCTTCTTCCCACTCAATATGGCGATCGTCAAGCATCTTCTTATATTTGTCCGCAATCTTCGACATGTCGGAGACAAATACGTCGAAACCTTCTTTCTTGGCAAGAACAGCTGCACCTGCACCACTTTCTCCTGCTCCTAATATAACGATTCTTTTCATCTTATCTCATCTTTAATGTTATCAGTGTTAAAGCCGCTAGGATAATTGAAGTAATCCAAAAACGGATGGTTATCTTTGACGCATGGAACGGACGATGTGGCCAGCCTTTTAAGATGTATTGGCTGGTAGCGTCGAGTTGTGAGTCCAGTTTACGGAAATTATCATGTATAGGCGTTGCGCGAAATACGCGAACACGCTTTCCTTTCTTTTTCTGGATCTTGAACCATTGTGTCTGGATAATAACGCTCAGACTCTCAACAAAGAATATGCCACAAAGGATAGGCAGCAATAATTCCTTGTGGATAATAACCGCACACACGCCAATAATACCTCCAATGGTCAGTGAGCCTGTGTCGCCCATAAAAATCTGTGCGGGGAATGCGTTATACCAAAGGAAGCCAATCATTGCTCCTACAAATGCGCATAGGAACACAACCAACTCCTCAGAATGGGGTATGTACATAATATCGAAGTAAGAGGCATAGCCAATGTGTGACGATACGTATGCTAAGATACCTAATGCCACACCAACAATGGCAGAATTGCCCGCACACATACCATCCATGCCATCGTTAAGGTTTGCACCGTTTGATACTGCAGTTACCACAAAGATGGTCATCAAAACAAAGAGCATCCATCCTGCTGCGACTTTATATCTGCCACAGAATCCCATGACACTGGAATAATTAAGATTGTTGTTCTTGATAAAAGGTATTGTTGTCTGGAGTGACTTCACAGCCTCACTTTTGTGCTTTACTACAACTTCCTTGTTCTCAACCTTTACATCCATATTTTCACGGACAACGGCATCAGGGCTGAGCCAAAGCGTGAGACCTACGATGAACCCAATACTTATCTGACCTACAATCTTATATTTGCCTTTCAACCCATCCTTGTTGCGGCGGAATATCTTGATATAGTCGTCGAGAAATCCGAGGAATCCAAGCCACAGCGTAGTAATCACCATCAAAATGAGATAGATATTACGGACACGGCCTAACAGAATGACGGGTACAAGGATACTTACGATAATAACGATACCTCCCATTGTTGGTACACCCTTTTTCTCTACACCAAATGGGTCAATACTAGGATCTCGTTCGGTTTCAAATATCTTTTTTCGTTTCATCCATTTGACAAAACGCTCGCCGAACCATGCCGAGATCAGCAAGGATAAGATGAGAGTCAAAAGGGCTCGGAACGAAATGTAGGACCACATGTGTGAGCCTGGAATATTATACTGGTCAAGGAATCTAAACAGATAGTACAGCATAGGAATTTATTTTTTAGGCATTAAATATTTCGCGAACAACTTCCTTATCATCAAAGTGATGCTTTACACCTTGAATTTCCTGATAGTCCTCATGGCCTTTTCCAGCAATGAGAATAACATCGCCCTTTTCCGCCATCATACAGGCCGTACGAATAGCTTCACGACGATCAACAATGCTTATCACTTTTTTCATTTGTTTACTGTCAAGTCCAGCCAACATATCATTAATGATATCCTGGGGCTCCTCAAAGCGAGGGTTATCGCTGGTAATGATGACTTTGTCACTCTGTTTGACAGCTTCTTGTGCCATCAACGGACGCTTGCCCTTGTCGCGATTGCCTCCTGCGCCACAAACAGTGATTACGCTGCCCTGACCGTCGAGTACCTCGTGAATGGCATTAAGCACATTCTCCAAAGCGTCTGGTGTGTGAGCGTAGTCAACGATTGCCGTATATCCCTCTGGGGAACGAATCGGCTCCAGACGTCCGTTGACGCTCTTGAGCGTACTCATAATGACGAGTATGTCTTCTGGTTTCTTTCCTAACATCACGGCGGCCCCGTATACAGCCAGGAGGTTGCTGACATTGAACTTTCCGATAAACTGAACTCCTACCTCATGTCCGTCAATCTCCAGATACATCCCTTCGAAATGACACTCGATAATCTTAGCCTTGAAATCAGCCATAGCCCGGGTGGAGTAGGTCTTTACTGTCGCTTTTGTATTCTGTACCATAAACATGCCGTTTTTGTCATCGGCATTGGTGATGGCGAATGCATCCTTGCCCAAGTCGTCGAAGAAAGCCTTCTTCGCATCCCGGTAGTTCTCAAATGTCTTGTGGTAATCAAGGTGGTCACGGGTGAGGTTCGTGAAGAGACCTCCCTTGAACTTCAGACCTCCAATTCGCTTCTGTGCAATGGCGTGACTGCTGCACTCCATAAAGGCATATTCGCATCCCGCATCAACCATCTTTGCCAAAAGACGATTCAGTTCTATGGGGTCAGGTGTGGTATGGTCTGCGGCAATAGGCTCGCCTTCGATATAGTTGCAGACGGTAGAGAGCAGACCGCACTTGTGACCGAACTTACGGAACATATTATATAATAAGGTGGCGATGGTTGTCTTACCATTGGTGCCTGTTACGCCAACCAGATTCAGCTTTGTAGAGGGATCTCCATAAAACTGAGTGGCAACCTCTCCGACCCAGTCTTCTGTTGATTCTACGGCTAAATAAGTCACTCCTGGCTCGCGCGTATTTGGGAAATATTCGCACAGGACAGCCGTTGCCCCTTGCTCGATGGCTTTGGGGATAAACTTATGCCCATCTGTCTGTGTACCAGGTATGGCTACAAAGAGATGTCCTGCCTCAATACGGCGAGAGTCAATATTCACGCCCGTAATCTCCACCTCTGTCTCACCAAAGGTGTTGAGGACTTCCACATTTTTGAGCAGTTCAATCAGTTTCATAACACTATTCACTATTCGTTATTCACTATTCCAAGTAGAGTTCACATTTCATACCTTGCTTCACTTCGGTTCCCGCATAGAGACTTTGCGACTTCACCTTTCCGCGACCTCTGATAATCGCTTTCACACCTCTCTTCTCCAATGCGAAGACAGCATCTCTTGCACCCATGCCCGTCACATTGGGGATGGTATGCTCTGACACTTTTTCTTGCAGAAGCTGAGGTTTCTCCTTGATATTGAGATCAGTCAGCACATAATCGGCAGCAGTGCTATTGCCCTGTTTGACTGCGGGTTTGAAGACTGACGAAGAATCACGGGCATCCGTCACACTCAGTTTCAGGTTCTGAGCCATCACACCCTCGGCAATATGGTGGAACACCACACCCGACATACCACCGCCTGAAGCAGGCAATCCAGACTTCTTGATACAGACGATACAGGTATAACGGGGATCATCGGCAGGGAAGAAGCCTGCAAACGACAACCAGTAACGGGTAGTACCAGAGTGATAACTGCCATATTGGTCGGCCACCTGAGCAGTACCTGTCTTTCCTGCTACCTTGAAGGACTTGGAACCAGCCTTTCTGCCTAAGCCCTGACTGACAACATGTTCCAGAATGGTCTGCATCGTCTTGATAGCCTTCGGCTTGGCAATCTGTTCCTTCAACACCACAGGCTCGAACTCCTTGATCACTTGTCCGTCCTTCACCAGTCGTTTCACGAAACGGGGCTGCATCATCTTACCATTGTTGGCAATAGCATTGTAGAAAGCAACGGTATTGATCGGTGCTATCTGCGTCTCATAGCCGATACTCATCCAAGGCAGCGTGGTCTTACTCCAATATTTGGCGCGGTCGGTGGTCTTCGTGTCCGGCATACGGATATAGGGAGGATGATAGCCTACCAACGGTATCTTCAGATCCTCGTGGATGCCTATACGGTAAAGACCTTGTACGTACTGAGTAGGATTCGAGCCATAGTACTTGTCAATAATCCAACTGACGCCGATGTTCGAACTGACCTCGAGGGCACGTGCCACATTGATGGTTCCATAGCCACCACGACGCCAGTTATGGTCTTTCATCGCCCTACCATGCATCTCCATGATGCCACAGCCCGTGTTGATGGTCATAGAGGTATCGATCTTACCGTCATCGAGGGCTACGAGGAAGGAGGCAACTTTGAACACCGATCCTGGCTCACAACGATGACTGATGGCATTGTTTACCATCTCGTAATATTCACCATCCTCTGCACGCTGCATGTTCACGATTGCTTTCACATCACCTGTCTTCACTTCCATCAAGATGGCCACACCCATCTCACCGTTTACAAGTTTCAGCTCGTCAACGAGGGCGCGCTCAGCCAAATCCTGCATACCTACATCGATGGTGGTCACGATGTCTGCGCCATCAACAGGCGAGAGCACGGGAATATCGAGGTATTTGCTGAGTACCTTACGACGATGCATCAGACCGTTGGTACCTCGCAGGATAGAATCATACGACAGTTCCAAACCATATTTAGCACTATCCTTGGCACCAAACATATCACCCACTGTACGCTGGGCCAAAGAGCCGAACGGACGACGACGGGAATTATATTCCTCCCAATGGAAACCGCCCTTGTATTTCGGTAGCGAGAGGAAAGGCAGACGTTTTACTTCACAGAAAGTGTTGTAGTCGATGCGCTTCGGCCAGATGGGCCAGTGCAGGGCGCCTACGGTCTTCACCTCCTTACCGTCAGATTTACGTGTCACCACTTTATCATGCCCAGCCAGCAGGTTGGCCTTGAACTCAGCAGCCGAACGCTGTGGGAAGATGGCATGCAAACCCTCACAAAGGCTATCGAGTTTCTCTGTCCATATAGAATCCTTCTTTCTGACCCATGCCGTATCATTCGAACCAGCCTGGAAGTCCAGGAAGATCTTGTATTCAGGTATACTGCTGGCCATTAACTGTCCGTCGCAGCTGAGGATATTTCCACGAGTAGGCTTCACACTCACTGAGTCGCGCTTCAGTCGCGAGGCAACCTGTGTCCAATAGTCTTTCTTGGCGGTCATGATATACATGGCCTTACCCACAACGGCAAATCCGACTAACGTGAAAACTACTGCGATGGCGAAGTAGCGCGGCATGACTTCTTTGTTGTTAAACCTACTCATCTCCCTCTCTCCTTACTCCTTCTCTCCTTATTCAGGTACATTTATTATATATGGTGGCTGGTCAGATACGTGCAACAAACTGTCCTTGTTATTCTTCAGGGCATCGAGCACATGACTCTCACGACATTTCTCCGTCAGCGTACTATTGCTCGACAGGGCCTTATATTTGGCATCCAGCAGTTCCTTCTCCATCTTGTCGATGGCAATCATGTCCTGCTGACATTGGTATCTGAAAGCGACATAGACGATGGTGAACAATACGATCAGTACGATGATGCCGATATGATGGCGCACCATCTGTGCCGTCAGGAAGTCACCACCAAGGATGGTACGCAGGGTAGTGGCCGAGGAGAATTTCGGATCTTCCTCCTTAACGGTCTCCTTGATCTTCTGCAACGTCTTCTTCGTTTGCTCCTTGATGCTGTCCACCTCTTCTTTAGGCGCGGCCTTCTCTTCTTCTACCACGTCCTCGATCTCCAGCTCTATATCGTCTTTCTTTGCCATCTTACTTCTTTTTTCTTACATCTTACATCTTTCTGCTATTCTCAGTTTTGCACTTCTGCTTCTTGGATTCCGCTCCTGCTCTTCCATCTCAGGCACAATCACCTTACCAATGGGTTTGAAGGGAGCTTCCGTACGTCCAAAAAAGTCCTGCTGGACCTTCCCCTCCGTATTACCGGCCTTCATCATGTTCTTTACCAGACGGTCCTCCAACGAGTGGTAGGTGATCACGCTCAGCCGTCCACCCTCGCCAAGCAGGTCCTTGCTGCCGTTCAGCATCTCCTTCAGGGCTTCCATCTCGTGGTTCACCTCGATACGCAGGGCCTGAAACAACTTAGCCATCTCTTTCTTCTCGCGCTCTCTGGGAAACAGTTTTTCTGTCACCTGCAATAGATCACCTGTGGTGGCAATGGGCTGTGTCTGTCTGGCCTTAACGATGGCGGCAGCGAGTTTCCTTGCATTTTTCAGTTCCCCATAGAGATAGAAGACGTCTGCCAACTGCTCCTCGTCGTAGTCGTTTACGATGTCGGCAGCGGTCTTGCCCCCCTGTTTGTTCATCCGCATGTCGAGCGGTGCATCGAAACGGAAGGAGAACCCACGACTCTCATCGTCCAGATGATGACTCGAGACACCGAGGTCGGCCAGCAGCCCGTCAATCTTCTCCACATCGTAATAGCGCATCCAATTCTTGATATATCTAAAGTTGCTCCTAACAAAGGTAAATCTATCATCATCAACGATATTTTTCTCCGCATCGGCATCCTGGTCGAAGCTGTAGAGATGACCTTTTTTGCCCAGACGGCTGAGAATCTCACGACTATGTCCGCCACCCCCGAATGTCACATCTATATAAACACCGTCGGGCTTGATTTCAAGCCCGTCGACGCTCTCCTGAAGGAGTACTGGAATGTGATATGTCGTCGAAGAATTTAACATACGGCGTCGTCGGTATTCATAATGTCTTCAAATTCTTTTCCGAAGTCCTCATCACTCTTGAGGATCTGTTTCAGATGCTGCGGCGACCAAATTTCTATCGTGTTGTCCATGCCTATAAACTGAACGTCTTGGTCTATCTCTGCTGCCTTTTGTAGTCGTTTGGAGATGAGGAAGCGACCATTACCATCGAGCGAAATGGCTTCTGCTTCTGAGATGAACTGGCGGAGCATCTGCTGATGCGAGGGTTTCCATGGTTTGAGTTGTGCCTTCAACATATCCACCTTTTCGTTCCATACGCTTTCAGGATAGAGCACCAGACACTTCTGGTAGATGTCTTTCCGCAAAACCAGTGTTTCCTCGCCTGATGCCTGGAGCACCTTGCGAAAAACAGAGGGCAGGAAGACTCTTCCTTTTACGTCCGTCTTGGCTTCTATATTACCTAAAAAACGCATACGTTCACCTAATTAATAGTTGTGGGTACAAAATTATATAAATTTCCCCCACTTTCCTCCAAAACTCCCCACTTTTTTCTAAATTTAACTTTCTTTTGTAAAATTCGATAGTTCGGAAATAGCAAAATTGAGTTAATTGCATTTTAACAGAAAGTTTTTTTTCGTTTTTTGCTCATTTTTGAAAGATTTGTGCTATTTTTGCACCTTGTTAGAGGAAATGAGAGAAAACAACCAAAAATGGAGAAAACGATTGATATCGATAAGATCCTGAAAGGTAAGTTGGGCGCTAAGGCAAAGTTCGTTCCTGGCTTCCTTGTCAACTGGCTCAAGCGCGTGGCGCATGAAGACCAGGTGAACGCTTTCTTGTGGGAGAGTCGCGACAAGGTGGGTGTAGAATGGCTCGAGGAATGTGTGCGTTATCTCGACATGACCTTGGAGATCAAAGGAAAGGAGAATCTGCCTGATCCTAACGACGGTCGACTCTATACTTTCGTGAGCAATCATCCTCTTGGTGGCGAGGACGGTGTAGCACTGGGCGCTATCATCGGAAGACATTACGATGGACGTTTCCGTTATCTGGTCAACGACCTGCTGATGAACCTCCCAGGCTTGGCGCCTGTCTGTATCCCCATCAACAAGACGGGCAATCAGAGCCGTAACTTCCCAGCGATGGTAGAGACGGGCTTCCAGAGTGACAACCACATGCTGATGTTCCCTGCTGGTCTCTGCTCCCGCAAGAAGAACGGTGTCATTCGCGATATCCCCTGGACAAAGACATTCATCTCCAAGAGCGTACAATATCAGCGCGATGTCGTACCCATCCATTTCGGCGGACAGAACTCCAATTTCTTCTACCGTCTGGCCAACTTCTCCGACAAGTGTCTGCCATTTAACCTGGCGATGTTGTTCCTAGTCGACGAGATGTACAAGAATGTGCACAAGACCTTCCGCATCGCTATCGGCAAACCCATTCCCTGGCAAACCTTCGATAAGAGCAAGAAGCCTGTAGAGTGGGCGCAGTTCGTGAAAGATCAGGTCTACACCCTCTAAATCATCACCAGAACCCTAAAACCCCTATCATAATGGAACAAGAGATTATCCAACCCATTGCCAAGGAAATTTTGAAGAGTGAACTGACCCGTGAGCGTCAGCTCCGCATGACCAACAAGAGTCACAACGAGATCTATGTCGTGACGGCTCACAATGCGCCGAATGTCATGAAGGAGATCGGTCGTCTGCGCGAGATCGCTTTCCGTGAGGCAGGGGGAGGAACGGGCAAGTCGATGGATATCGATGAGTTCGACACCTGTGAGAATTGCTATAAGCAACTCATCGTCTGGAATCCAGAGGCTGAAGAGATCATCGGTGGCTACCGTTATCTCGAAGGCACAGAATGGGATCTCGACGAGAACGGCCAGCCGCTTCTAGCCACCAGTCATATGTTTCATTTCTCAGAAAAGTTCCTCAAGGAATATATGCCCTATACGATTGAGCTGGGACGCTCGTTTGTGTCCTTACCTTATCAATCCTCGCGCATGGGCGCGAAGAGTCTCTTTGCTTTGGATAACCTCTGGGATGGTCTTGGTGCGCTGACGGTAATCAAACCCAACGTGAAGTATTTCTTTGGCAAGATGACCATGTATCCTTCGTATATCCGCAAGGGACGCGATATGATTCTCTATTTCCTCAAGAAACATTTCGACGACAAGGAACATCTGATTATCCCGATGAAACCGCTGAAAATCGAGACTGACGAAAGCGAGTTGGAGCAGATTTTCTCTGAAAAGAATTTCAAGGATGACTACCGTATTCTGAACCGCGAAATCCGTAAGTTAGGTTACAACATTCCCCCGTTGGTGAATGCCTATATGAGTCTCTCGCCCACCATGAAACTCTTTGGAACTGCTATCAACTATGGCTTTGGCGATGTCGAGGAGACAGGTATCCTGATTGCGGTCGACGAGATCCTCGCCGAGAAGCGCGTACGCCATATCGACTCGTTCCTCAAGGATCATCCAGAAGCTCTGAAGATTACCAGCGGTGCCAATAAGGTCATCTACAAGGAGAAATAATGAAAGTATGGGTCGGCTATCTGTTCGCACTGACATGTCTCAGTGCCTCTGCACAGGTGTCTTCGTCTGTGCCAGCCGATATCGCTGAAAAGCTCGATGCGCACCATCTTTATCTCGATGCTAAGCTCGACAAATCAAAAGATCATCCTTTCGCTTATTCCGACTTCCGCGAGGCAGCTGCGCACTTTGGTGACAGCTGCACGCTCTACATCGCTCCCTGCGTCTATTGGGTCGACGATCCTAATACGCCTGAGGTGGTCACAGGACAGAATGGCCGTGAACCGTTTGGCATAGTGATCCGAGCAAAAAAACTCCATTTCATCGGACTCTCTTCCGATGCACGACAGACAGTTCTGGCTTCTCAGCGAGGCCAGATGCAAGGAGCTGTGGGCAATTTCACCATGTTTGATTTCTGGTGTGATTCACTCACTGTCGAGAATCTCACAATGGGCAATTACTGCAATGTCGACCTCGACTATCCCTGGGAACCTTCCCTCTCTCGCAAGAAACGCAGCGATGCCATCACTCAAGCCCATGTGGGCTATGTACATGGTAAGCAGCTGGTAGCTAAGAATGTGCGTTTTATCAGTCGTCTGAACCTCAATCCACTGAATGGCGCCCAGAAGTCCTATTATGAGGACTGCCATTTCGAATGTACCGACGATGCTCTGAACGGCTCAGCCTATTACAGACATTGCACCTTCGACCTCTATGGCCAGAAACCCTTCTGGAGCACGTTCGGACAAGGGCCGCTGTTTATCGACTGCGACTTCTATGTCAAAGGCAGCAAGCGCGAGATGTATTTCTGCAAGCAGGGTGGACCTGTGACGCTGATCGATTGTCGCTATCATGCCTCTTCAGATAGTATCTATATCGGATGGACGGCATATCCCCAACCTTGGCTGCGCTGTTATCATAAGAATTTTTCACTCAACGGCAAGCCCTATCTCATTGGTAGTCGCCAGCCGCAAAACACAATCGTCATGGACGCTCTCCCCATGCGTACAGATCAACCGCCCTACGTTTGGTTGAGTCAGCATGAGGCAGAGATACAGGTAGGTGGAAAGCCTGTGACGCTTCGTGCTGATGGCTTTGGCAAAAGAATAGTGTGGAGGATTGATCCGCCATACAATCAGCTGGCTTATTTGAATCAGGCAGAAGGCGACTCCGTAACCATTGACATCGCCTGTGAGGATATAGATGAGCTTGTCAGTTTCCCTGTTACAGCCTGTGCTGTGGGTGATAGCGTTGTTGGTGGCGTGGCTGTATGCCAGATGACCATCAAACCCTCGCAACTGCCACCGCCCTCTTTCCTGAAGGAGCCTGTCATTAAGATTAAGGATGGTATTGTCTATCTGGATTATACCCTTGACCTTCAGGGACGGCGCGATGAGTCTCGCATCATTTGGAGCCGGCTGGATACAGACGACTGTCAGAAGGAAGTCGTTCTGGCCTATAGCAACGACGGTCCCCAACGCCAATACAAACTCCGTGCTGGCGATGTTGGTCGCAGGTTAATGGCTACCATACGCCCAGCTCATCAACGCAGTCCCTTGGGAGACATGACGGAAGTGGCCAGCAGCCGGATCAAGGATAAAAATATCAAAGGGTCAGAAAGGCTCGAAACTGATTTCAGCGACATCTACTGCGGTACCACTCACGGACTATTGCCAGACTCCTGGCAAGCGGATGGCTTCAAACCCGCCGATACTGCTGAGTTCCCTTGGACATTCGATAGCAAAAAGCCCATGTGGGAATATGGCGAGGGCTTTAACGGGGCTGTGGGCAAAGGTCTGCTGCAGGCACAGCGTGGAGCCCGATTGATGTATACGCCTGCTGACGGGCAATATGGCGATATGTCGCTGATACTGAACGTCGATCCGACGAAGACTGCGGGTCAGGGTTTCGGCTCCGCCACAGGTCAGTATATGGACGTCTGTCTGAAGTTTGATACCAAGACGCTCACGGGTTACGGTCTCCGCATCATCAGAACCACCAAGCATGCCAAAGCCGTTGATTTCTACCTCGTGGAATACGACCACGGACAGGTTAAGGGCATCAGCGAGGCGGTATCCGCCACTTGTTATCGCACGGGTTGCACCATCTCCTTAAAGGCAGAAAACGGTTACTTGAAGGCGGATGTTGAGACCACGACGCCTCAGCCCGAGGACAGTACGCTACCCCATGTTGTCAACCTCATTGCACCGATGAAAACAAACAATTTTGGAGGAATCGCCATCCAGCATACGGGCTCTTGTGGTGAGAGTACCACCATGCTCCATCGTCTGGAGGTAAATTGGGATAAACAATAAAAACATCATAAATATGACACAGAAAGAAAGAACCCAGATTGAAGAGCGGATCGTGGATGTGTTGAAGACAGTCTACGACCCAGAGATTCCCGTGGATATCTACAACCTTGGGATGATCTACAAGATTGATGTGCAGGACGACTATACGGTCGAAATGGATATGACATTCACGGCCCCCAATTGTCCTGCTGCCGATTTCATCCTGGAGGATGTCCGCACCAAGGTGGAGAGCGTCGAGGGCGTCAAAGGTGCTACCGTCAACCTCGTCTTCGAACCCGCTTGGGACCAGAGCATGATGTCAGAAGAAGCCCGAGTGGAACTCGGCTTCGACTAAGAACTGCGGAAGCAAACTCTCAATTCTCAACTCTCAATTCTCAACTAAAAGCGATGAAACCGATATATTTCTTAAGCGACGCACATTTAGGTTCTCTCGCCGTTCCCCATCAGCGTATGCAGGAACGCCGATTGGTACGTTTCCTCGACTCCATCAAGGAGAAGGCCGCTGCCGTCTATCTCTTAGGCGACATGTTCGACTTTTGGTACGAATATAAATATGTGGTGCCCAAGGGCTTCACCCGTTTCCTGGGAAAAATCTCCGAACTCACCGATATGGGTGTCGAGGTGCATTACTTCACAGGCAACCACGACATCTGGGCCTATGGCTATCTGGAAAAGGAGTGTGGTGTCATCCTCCACAAGAAGCCTGAGACCACCGAACTCTATGGTAAGATATTCTTCCTGGCACATGGCGACGGTCTGGGCGATCCCAACAAGAGCTTCAAACTCATCAGGAGCATCTTCCACAGTCGTGTCTGTCAGTGGGCTTTCTCAGCTATCCATCCTCGCTGGGGCATGTGGTTCGGCCTCAACTGGGCCAAGCACAGTCGTCTGAAGCGTCCTGATGGTGAGGAACTGCCCTACATGGGTGAGAACCGCGAATATCTCGTGCGCTTCACCAAGAAGTACATCCAGTATCACTCCAATGTCGACTATTTCATCTATGGCCATCGCCACATCGAAATCGATCTTCAACTGACGAAGAAAGCGCGTATGGTTATCTTGGGTGACTGGATCACCCATTTCTCCTACATCGTTTGGGATGGCGAACATCTCCTCATGTCGCAATACATCGAGGGCGAAAGCCAATTGTAATTACTTCAAGAGAACGCGTACACAACAGGAGAGCCAAGGTTCATCCCAGTTAATCTGACGCGTGGTTGAATTATAGCTCCAGCTTGTAGGTTTGTGCTGTTGGTCGAACGCCACAAACTCTTCATAGGTAGGTGTCTTGCCAAGTCCCATTCGCATCACCTTATTATATATAATCTGACGACTGGGAGCATTGAAGGGCGCATTATTCTGGTTCATCATGCTGTTCTCCGAAGGACGGTAAACACCTTTGAAGAAAGTATAGCCACCTTCATAGGTACCAATCTTCTCGTTGGCAAACTCACTGTCGAAGATGAACTTACTCCAAAGCACCTTCGTAGAGTCTTTTTCTGAATCCACATTCAGATACCACGACCATTTCTTGTGCAACTGCTGCAATAGCTTGATGTCATCTTCCGTGGCAGAGCCTTCTGTGGAACGCACATACTCATCAGCCAACTTTGCAAAGCCGTGTCCGACAGCTTCATGCGTCAACACCTGACGGAATTTCTCGCTCTTCAGACTGTCGATTACAGGACAGAGGGCGATGGCGTAGTCGTAATCATCCTTCTTGGTGTCTCTTATCATATAAGTGACGCCCTTGTTCAAGTTAGAATTCAGGATTACTACTGCCAACGTATGAATGGAATCGATGTCCTCCACCTTCTTCACATAGTCCATCACACGATCGGCATTCACCTTGATGCCAGTGGTCTGACGATCAGGGATTGTGCCGAGAGCTGTATAATCATCGCCATAGAATTGATTACGACGTGATACAGCTGTCACCTGATAGACATTGAAATAATCACGCAGCGACTTAATGGGTTCCTCGCTGAAGAGATTCTCCATCGCCTGCTTCATCGTACGGGCATACAGACTGTCTGAGACATCTTCATCCACGAAACCGTCGCCCATCAGTACAATGGGGATACCCTTACCTTCCGTCGCCTTGTTCAGCAGTTCCACTTTGCCGTCCTGCGAATAGTCATACGATTGATAGCCATTGTCCCTACCCTCCTGATATATAAATAAGGTATCGAGTCCGAGTATGTTACCCTTGTCGTCCTTCATGGTCAGGAAGAAAGCACCTTCACGTGGATTCGGCGAATCGTTGTAAGCGACATGAAGGGGATAAATAGATCCCTCATACTCTGTCCTTGTACGAGCCTTATCACCCACGGTTATCCAATCTTCAAGACCTGCAGTAGCATAGACAAACAACTGATCCTTTTCCAGATTTGTATAGAAATCAATACCTATGGTCGTCTCGCGGCTACCTAAGTTCAGCACCTCGTTGGTAGAAAAATAAGCATACTCGTCGCGCTGCTTAATATGCACGGTTTTGGTCTCTTCGCCTGCTTTAATTGTCATAACAGCTGTACGAGGCTTCTTGGTTCTATTCGTCGATGTGGAGGCGATGGTGATGACATTCTCTCCAGCCTTACCATTTTTGGGCGAGAAAGTCAGCCAATTGGCCAGACAAGTAGCTTCCCACGCTTCTTCCGACCTGAACTTGATTTCAGTCGTCTGGTTGATTACAGAATAGAGCTCTGCAGTTCCTGGGGTCGACAATGAGACGATTTCGTCTTCCTTCTCACAACTCACCAAAAGGAGCATCGCGAGCCCACATACAATCTGTAACCATCTATTTGTCATATGCTGTCTTATTCTATTGTCTTATAGAGTGTCGAGGCGTTATGACGGCCTTGCAACACATCGAGAATCTCGTCTTCCGTTGAGAGGTTGAAATCACCTGGGATGGTGTTCTTCAGGGCTGCGGCACAAAGTGAGTAGTTCAGTTGCTTCTGCTTGTCATCGGGGAAAAGACTGATAGCATGCAGCCATCCACCCATAAAGGCATCACCCACGCCCACGGGATCCACCACATCAGGAATATCCATGATGGGAGCCTGCAGCAATGTACCTTCTGTCCATAACAGAGCCGTCAGTGTGTGGTGATTGGAACTGACGATATTACGCATACCCATCATCCAATGTTTCAGACGAGGATACTGGGCGTGCAACTCGTCGAACCACTCGCCATATTCTTTCATCTGCATCTCGAAATTGGAGTCGACAGCCGTAAACGGGGGTTGCGGATGCTGCGAGAGCCAATCGAACTCGATAGCATCGCCAAACATCATGTCACAGCGTGAGAGCATACGGCTCAGGGTTTCACGAGGTGTGGCCCCCTCATATTGCCACAGATTCTTACGATAGTTGATGTCGAAGCAGACCGTCACACCTAGTTCATCAGCAATATCCAAGGCCTCGAAGGTTGCATCAGCAGCCTGCTGCGAGATGGCAGCGGTGATACCCGATACGCAGAAGAAGGTGCAGCCTTTCAGAATCTTACGCCAAGGAATCATGCCCGGCTTCAGGTCGTAATAGGCAGAGCCTGAACGGTCGTAGATCACCTTTGCAGCACGCATGCCTGCTGGTGGCTCGAAATAATAGGTACCAATACGCTGTCCGCCATAGAGCACATGCTTGGTGTTGACACCCAACTGCGCCAGGTTCATCGCTCCTGCATGTCCTACGGGGGTATCGGGCAAGCGGGTAATGTAGGTCACATCTTCGCCCTGTGATGCCAGCGATACGGCCACGTTGGCCTCACTGCCACCATACTTGCTGGTGAACATATCGCCCTGCGTCAGTCTCAGATGACCGGGCTTTGAGAATCGGAGCAACAACTCTCCGAAGGTGACAATCTTCTGTCTCATCATGTCTGTTTTTGTATTAACGCTGCAAAGGTACAAAAAACTATTCACTATTCACTATTCACTATTCACTTTTTTAAAAAGATATGTTAAATCTTAGACAAACTACTTAATTTAGTTTAAAAACTATGGCTTTTAGTTGTATATAACGAAAAT
>JAEEGK010010417.1_pt1 | contig 21458 bp, 10 predicted proteins | sample 8958771 | NCBI WGS metagenome assembly JAEEGK01 (sample SAMN16246547, study PRJNA631951) | gut metagenome | biome: gut microbiome; feature: rumen; material: SC-attached | host: Bos | place: Iran: Karaj | collected 2018-10 | reverse complement strand
AAACAGGAAAGCTTAAAATTTTTTGTGAAATTTATTGGCTTGGCTGGGGAGGTACCCCAACCCACGCCGAACAACATTTGAAAAGAAATTTATATTAATCAAAAAAAATACATGTTTAGTTCAATAATAAATGCTGATTAAAAACATAAATTAAAATCATATAATAATTATATATTAATAAATATTTAAATTAAAAAAAAGCTTTTAATCAAAAAACATGGGATTATGTGAATCAAATACTATAAACACTCAAATCATATTTAATAAGGAAGTAATTCATGAAAAGTTTTGTAATAAAAAAACTAAAATTTACGAAATAATACAAGATTTTAATATTAATTATGACAAAGGTAATTTAAACCTTGAAAAAGATTTAAGATTTTATTTTGAGATAAATAATGAAGAAATAGATTTAAAAAAAAAAATAATCGATTACCCATTAAGTGGCAAAAAATTAATCATATATATCAAAAGTTTATTTAAATTACCTAATAATATTGAAAAATATATAATAGACAATTCAAAGCTTTTTGGTGCAGTGAATATTCCAACTTCTAATTTTTATATATATAATAAAGAAACAAAAAAGGTTGAAAAAAAAAGATTTACAGAATACAAGATTGAAGATTTAGAATATGTCACAGATTATTCATCATATTGCAATGGAATAAATACATTATATATATTTGGAGGAGAAAAAGATTGTAAATCTATTTTCCTATTTTTGATCTTAGATTTAAAAACACTGGAATTTAAAAAATATGAAGCAAATATTCGTCCAAAACATTTACATTCTATGATTTTTGTTCCAAAACATTATGTTTTTATATTTGGAGAATTAAATACTTCAGATAATTGCATTTATTTTGATACTGAAAAAAAAGTGTTTTTTCCTTATAAAAATATTGAAGAAGACATAGGATCTCCTTCATTATCTTGTATAAATAATCAATATTTATATGTTTTTAAAGAAAAAGGGCTAAAATTATTAATTTATAAAACTGATTTAAAAAAAAAACCAAATTGGGAAAAGATAGAGCCAAAATATAAGAAAGATGAGAATTTTTATATGACTATTTTTGGTGTTTCAAAATTTAATGCCAATTCAGTCATATTTTTTGGGAGAAATAGAAATGAAATAAATAATGAAATAGATTCTTTTGAATATAATTGGGAAGAAAATACATTAAATGAAGGGAAAGTATCCTACAAAGAGAAATTAAATTTTATAGAAAAATCATTTATTCCTTTAAATAAAAACTTATATTCAAATATTCCTTTTGATAATAAATTCAAAATAGTAAATTTTGATCTCTCATCAATACAACTTACGATAGATGAGCTTGAAAATACAGAAAAACAATCAAATATAGAAAATAACAACAAAAAAATTGAAAACACCGAGACAATTAGTTCATGCAAAATTCTTGATTCAAAGAAAATTGATATTTCAAAAATAATTGATCAATCTAAATCTCAAGACATAAATAATGTTTCTAAAATAGATAATAATATTGGCTTAAATTTTAATTATGAGAAAAATAATAGTAAAGACAGTTCTGAAGATAACAATAATCTTAATAATGGTGGTGATGATACAGTTAATCAAAACTCATCAATTAAAATTATTAACAATACAAATGAAGAAGATACAAATGGAAATCGAGAAATTAAAAATAGCCTTTACAAAACTCTATCAACTGTTAAGAAATGTGGTTGTTGGAAATATTGAATATTTTATATTTTATTTTATCAAATTTTGAATATGATTTTTTTGTTTAATGTTAATTAAAAATAATAAAAAATATGACAGTATGTTCCTAATTAACTAAAATAAAAAATAATAATTTTTATTTTTAAGTCGGATAATTCATATTCTTTTCTATCCTAAATATTTATTCTAACATGTAAATTCATATAAATTCCTTTTTTAGAATTTACTCTCCAAAATAATTTTGCTTCCTTTTTCATTTCAATTATAATAATTATTGGAAATATAATGAAACAAGAATATTTAAATGATATTTTATATTCTTTTTATATTTGATATTATATCTATTCTTATTAATAATAATTACTTGATATATATTTTTTATTATAATTATTTTATATATTTGATGAATTTTGGCTTTGAAAAACCAAATTATTTAGATTTATTATATGATTATCCTTTTTCTTCATTATTACATTTTCTTTTTTATTTTAATAATATGGGAGTGATGAAAAAGGAATCATTACAAAAGTTTACTATATTTATGGTAATGAATTATTTTATTTTTCTGAAAATGAGGGTTTATTTAGATAAAATACGACATTTATTTAAATCAGATTGAACAAAAGTTTTCAAATAAATCATTTTTAACTGATTATAAAAAGTTAATGGTTTTATTTGTTCTTTTTTAATTAATCTATTTTAATGTTGTATATAATAAAATAATTTGATTTTGAATTTTATTGATGTAGGTTCTTTAAATTTTTTGTTATAGTGGCTTAATACATAAATTTTATATATATAATAACAATTTAAATCTTCGGTTTTTTGAATATAATCTTTTTAATAAACGCATTGGATCATATACTTATTTTTATTCTATTTTTGTGTTTTTTGTAATTAATAAGGACATTTATTTTTCAATTTTTTAATTTTAATGATTTAATTTTTAAATTTTAATCTTTATTTATCTTATATTATTTTTTGTTTTTTTTCTACTGAAAATTTGTTGCTTAGATTTTTTAATAATTTTATTGAAATAAAATATATTCATAAATGTTTATAAAGGAAATTTTTATAATACATAAAAAATTATTTCGAAATTAAAAACAATTTTTTTGTAAAAAAATAAAAAAATGTCAAATGATAATCAAGATTTAATACAAATTGTAAATAAAAAATATGAAAAAAAAATATCTTCAATTTCAAAAACAACAGCAATAACAAATGATAATAATAATAATGAAAAAATAAAACGTCACATATCATTTAAAGATGATTTTTTAACTATTATAGATGTTGAATCTTGGAAAGATTTAAATTTTGATGTTTCTGAAATTGATCCTGAATGGGAAAAAGTAGAATCAATTCAAAATAAAAATGAAAATAATAATAATAATTCTATTAATAAAAGTAATTTTAATAAAGATAAATTCAAACAAAAAAAAAATTATTGTGATTGTGTCGTTTTTTAATATAAGGTAATTGTGTATATAAATTATATGAGTAAAAATTTTTTTCAAAGGAAAATACTTTTATTTAGTTTATTTGCTTTAAATATAATTTAATTTACAAAAAATTTATATATTATTAGCATAAATAAAAAACAAATCATTATAAATTCAATATAAACTATTTAAAAAAACTAAAAAAATGGAAATAATAAGAAAATTAATTCAAATTTTTTAAATGAGAAATAACGCAACAAAAGTAGCAGAAACATTAAAAAAAGTAAGATGTATTTTATTTCTATCTACGCTGAAATATTTTAACTTGATGAAACAAGAAGATTATCTTTAAGTATAACATTATTAAAAAAGCTCATTAATAAATTAAATAATTTCTTCAATAAATAATACGCTTTAATGTATGATTTTGAATATGCATTTAATAATAGATATATTAAAACTTCAAACAAAAAACACATTCATTTAAAAACATAAATTATTTATATAAAACTATTAAAAACTATTTGAAAACTAATAAATTATAGTTTAAGAAATATATATTTATTTCATAAAGTTCTTCTTTTTCCAATATGAGAAATAATCAAAATTGCAAATTAGAATCATTATTCCATCTTTACCAATTATAGAAAGAAATATAATATAATTTAAATGATAGAAAATTTCTTTATTTTACAAAAGCAGTGAACTTCTTTTTAATATAGGATTAAAAATATATAATATCTCCATTAAAATTAAAAGAAAATTAGGTATTATAATAATTAATAAAAATAATGGTCAAGGAAAATATAGGATTATTAAACTAAATGATAAAAGTAAATATTTTTAAGAAAATTTAAAAATATAAACAAACCATTAAAAGTCAAATTAAAATTTACAGTTTTTTTTCTGTTTAAAAAAAATAATTTTTCTTTGAATTAGGAAATTTGATAGAACATTTAATGAAAGGTAATGCAAAGAATATTTTTACTTATTTAAAAGTGGTTAATTAATAAAAATAAAAAACTATTTTAAACCAAGAATGACATGTGATATTTCTTATTATTCAATGCCTAAATAATTTTAGAAATAGCAAAACAAATTTGAAATTTTTTATTTTATTTATTTATTTTTATTTATCTTTAATTATTTACTTTAATTATTAATTTACTTAAATTATTAAGTTAAAACATTTATAGATTCACAAAAAAATCTTTTAATCAATAAATAAATAACTCCCAAAAAAACCTATCAAAAATAAATAAAAAAAATGTCAAACCTAAACTACAACAACATAGATGTTCAGCGTATATTAAACGTATTAAACGAATTATATTTAAAACTAAACATATGTTCTTTTCTTTCGTTTGCAAACTTAGATGTTCACTTTGAAGAAATTCGTGAAAGAATAACAGATGAAAATTTAATGAAAGATTTAGAAGAACATTTTGAAAAAATAAAAGTATTTCGTGAAGAACATATAGAAATAAAAGATGAAGATGACAACACAAATAAAAATCCAGGAGAAGAAGAAGAAGAATTAGATGATGAAGGAGTTGCAAAAGAAAAAGAAGTTACCAAAAAAGAAAAAACTGATTTAAAAGATATTACAGAAGAAACTTCTGAACATACAAAAAAATTAGCTAATTCAATCAGAAATTTTTGTAGGAAATATTATAGAAATGAAGAATTTCATAATTTAATTAATGAATTTAGAGGTGAAGATCCTGATATTGATAATTTCATTGAAAATTTTAAAAATGTTATTTTACCTCATTTTCAAAAGAAAACCAAAATGACTTTAGAAGAAGAAGAAAGTGAAACAAATTTAAATACTGTTTTAAGACAAAAAATAAATGATTTACAAGATCAAATAAGAATTAAAACAGCTAAATATGATAAATTAAAGAAAGATAGACAAAATTTTAAAAATGATTGTCAGAAACAAATAAATGATATTAATAATGAAATTCAAAAATTAAGAGTTAATACAACAAATGATTTAAATGCTTTAGCTTCAAAAGTAAATAAAGAATTAAATGATTTAAAAGAACAAAATGATAAAGAATTAGAATCATTAAGAAAAGAACATGAAGCAGCAATTGAAGAATTTAATAATAAAAAAAAGAAAGATGCTGATCAAGAAAATGCTTTTAGAGATGAATATATTAAAAAAGAAACTATTTTAAGAGGAAGTATTATGGATTATGATAATCAAATGAAAAGTAATAAAGCTGATTTAGAAGAATTAAGAAAAGAAAATGAACAATTAAATATTATTTTAGGAACTAATAAAACTGAATTAGATACTGTGGAAAATAAATATAAAGTTCTTAATGAAAATTTCTTACTTACTCAACAAAAAAACAAAGATGTTGATTATGATAATAAAGTCAAAGAACATTCTATTGAATGGGTTCAAGCACAATTTAGAGGTTATTGGACTAGAAAAACTTTAAGAAAAAAATATAAATTTCTTAATGTTTTAAGAGCTCCTAAAATTCCTCCTCCTGAAGAAGATGATAAAAAAAAGAAAAAGAAGAAATAAGATTATTTAAAGTTTTTTTTTTATTTTTTTTAAAATAATGGTTTTCGGATTTTTAAAAAAAGGAATTATTTTTTTTAGAATATTTTTTTTTTAAAAATTTTTTTCATAATTTTATTTTTATGTTCTTTAATATAATAAATAGAATTTATATTTAATTGTTTAAAAAAAAGAAATTTTTGAGTAAAATTTTTAAAGAAATAAATATTTCTAATCATAAATAAACCTTCTTTTGTACATATTTCTTTTTTTAAAATTTTCTCTACTTTTGAAAAGGATGTATTTTTTAAATTTATATGTTTTAGAAATTTAGGAATTAATATATCAATATAGAGTTGGAAATATTGCCAAAAGAAAGAAATAAATAGAATTTAAGTATTTTTATATTGGTTATTAAAATGAGGAGAATGATATATGAATATAAATGTTCACAAGGTGATTTCCATTCTTATTCTCATATCCATCAACTCTTGAAGAAATAAAATAAAAAGAATTATAATGACAATCCTGAAGCAGGACTATAAATCAGTTTAGATTTCTTATCTTGAATTTTATATCTATTTGTATATAAACAATAATAAATGAGTTTAGCTTGGAAAATTAATAATGAATTAGACAAATAATAAATATAAACATCTTTTTTTTTAATATTTTAAACAATCTTTTTATATTTTTTTAATTATTTTTAACACTTATATTATTATGAGTTTCTTTTCCGTTTTATATATTTTTTATTTAATTTTTTTAAATTCAAAAAAAAAATTCAAAATATAAAAAAACTCACAGATGGTTAATTTTTAAAAATTAAAATTGAAATTATCAATAAGTAACATAATATATTCAGATAATGAAAAATAAAAAAAACATTTAAAAACAGTAATAATATAATATCATTAAATTCAAAAACTAAAGAAATAAATAAAAAAAATTACATTAATTTAAAAACCTAATATTAATAAATAAATTTAAAAAAAATCATAAATAAAAATGTAATTAATTTAATGGAAAAGGAAATACAAGAACAAGGAATAATGGATAGTTTCTTCAAAGATTACAATCAAAATCAATCAATGACAAATTTAAAAGGAACGAACAATGAAATTAATAAAAACTATGAAGAAATATCTAATAATAATATATCACCTTCTATTTTATCTCCAAAAGGAGAAAAAAAAAGAAGACAAGGACTTTGGTTAAATAATTTTTTCACAAAAGAACCAGAAAATAAAGAAGAAATTATTACTCCTCAAATTATCATTGATGATGAATCAAAACAAAAAAAAAAAGCTAAAATTATTTTAATTAAAGTTATTGAAGTTATTAAAAAGTTTGAAAATTCACAAATTGGAATTATTATTATGTTAATTATTATTTGTTTTTCAATTGTATATTATGATATTAAATTTCTTTGCATACCTAATTTTTTAAGAAAATATTTTCGTTATTTATATTATATTATTTTTTCTTATTCTTCCTTTGATTTTATTTTTAGAAGTTTAATTATGGAACAATTATTTTGTACTATATATTTTTGGGTAGATTTTTTTTCTTTAATTTCTATGGCTTTTGATATTGATTCTCTTTCTTATGATTTCTTAAAAAAACTATTTTTTCCAAATCATAATAATAAATATATATCATTTGAAGAACAATCTTTTATTGAATTAATTATTAATCTTTTTCAAGTTTTAAGATTATTAAGAGTTATAAAATTTTATAGATTATTAGTTGATATTATTAAAGAAAGAGAAAGACAAAATAATATAAAGAAAAAAATAGAAAAATTAAGTGAAAGAAGATCTAAAGTTTATAGAGGTAAAAGTTTTCGTCAAATTAAAGTTTCATATACTGCAAATTTAAAAGATGTAAATAATAATACTACTACTGCAAATTTAAATCAAACCCCCGAAATTTTAATTAAATCTCCGGTGAAAAGACTTAATAAAAATTCTGTGTTTACTTTACCTCCTTTAGAAAATGAAAATAAAAAATGGGAAGAAGATATTAAAAAATATTTAGAACAACATGTTTTTAAACAACAAAAAATTAGTCAAAAAGTAACTGAAGGAATATCAAGATTAATGATAATAATAGTAATTTTAGTGTTTATAGTTTCAATTTATTCAGATGAAGATAATTTTAATAAAGAAAGTTTTTCATATATTTTAATGTGTAAAATGATAAATAATTATTCAAATAAATACAAAATCCAAAATTTTTCAAAAATCAAAGAATTTGTTGATAATTATTTATTAACAAATATATTAACTAATTATCCTATTATTCAAGTAGAATGGAAAGAACATATAATTTATCAAAATAAATCAATGAAATTAAACTTTATTGAAGATTATTATAGAAGAGATATATCTTATGTATATTCAAAGCAGGATCCATCAACAATAATAATAATATCAAAAAGACAAATATCAAAAATGACTTCATTAATATATTTATTAAGATTAATTTATATTATAACAAGTGTTTCAGTACTATGTTTATTAATAAATAATGATATTTATAATCTGATTTTTCATCCTTTAGAAAAAATAGGAAAAGTAGTTGATATAGTTAGTAAAGATCCAGTAGGAAGTAAAACAGTAACAGAATTAAAAAATAATATGGAACATTCATCAAATAAAAAAGAAGATCAAAATTCTGTAAGTTATGAAATAAAAATAATTCAAAGTGCAATTATAAGAATTTCAGCTTTAATGGCAATAAATTTTGGAGAAGCAGGAGGAGAAATATTAAAAGAAAATATATCTAGTTCAGAAGGTTTAAACCCTATGTTACAAGGAAAAAAAATTCAAGCGATTTTTGGTTTTTGTTTTATACATAATTTTAGTGAAATTAATGAAGTATTCCAAGAAAAAACAATGATATTTGTAAATCAAATAAGTGATATTGTTCATTCTTGTGTGGATAAATTTAATGGAATAACAAATAAAAATTTAGGTGATTGTTATTTATTAGCTTGGAAATTTAAAGAAAAAACAAAAAATAATAACACAACAATAAATAATATGAATAATAATTTAAATAATGAAGCTAAATTATCATTGAAAAATTCTCTTTTAACAGCAGAAAGAAATCAAGAATTAGCAGATTGTGCATTATTAGGTTTTTTAAATATAATAAAAAAAATAAATAAATCTCAAAATATTTTAGTTTATAGAAAAGATATAGATTTAATAAAAAAATTTGGTCCAAAATATTCAGTTCAAATGGGATTTGGATTACATACAGGATGGGGAATAGAAGGAGCAATAGGTTCATATTATAAAATAGATTGTTCTTATTTAAGTCCAAATGTAAATATTGCAGCTCGTTTAGAAACAGCTACAAATATTTATGGTGTTGATATATTATTGAGTGGTGAATTTTATGATTTATTATCTGATTTTATGAAAAGAAAATGCAGAAAAATTGATATAGTTACTTTAAAAGGAAGTGAAAAACCAGTTAGTTTATATACTGTTGATATTAATAAAAATATTCATCCTGGGAAATTAACTTCTAAAAAAGACAGATTAACTTTAAGAGAAAGAAGATCTTATTATGCTTTGAAAAAAAAGAAATTATGGCATAAATATAATTCAATGAAATATAATTATACTCTTGGAGAAATTTATTTGAAACAAAGTAAAGGTTTGAGACAATTGTTAAAACAAATTAAAAGTGATATGTTTTATACTTGTTTTGAAGATGGGTTTAATGATTATATTGATGGTGAATGGAAAGAAGCGGCTCAATTTTTGGAAAAAGCAAGATATTTAGATAAAAGTGATGGACCTACCAAAACTATTTTAGATTATATTAAGAGTTTAGATTATAAACCCCCTACTAATTGGGATGGATATAGAGTACTTACTTCAAAGACTTAATCAGTTTTTGAATTTTTTTCCACAAAATATTCCATTATTTTTATTAACTTAGGAGGGAAATAAAGACATATTTATTCATAATAAGGATTGATAAGGGGTATTAACGCTTTAGAACATATATTTATATAATATAAATATAAATAAAAAATGTCATTATTATTTTACTTTAAAAAAATAAAATTATTTAACATTTTGATAAAATATTCAAAATTGAATCAACCAAGTTTAAAGTTTATTTGATTGAGATTTTTACAATTTATAATTATTTTTTATTTCCATATTTCAATCAAAATAAAGTAAAAAGTCTGAAAAAGTAAAGATTTATTAAGTCTCATAGTTAATAGAATCAGTTAATTCATTTAACATTCTTTCTATAAAGGAAAAATTAAAATTTAAAGATCATTTAGAATTAAAATAAATCTGAAGATATAGAGTATTTTCTTCCTCTAATATTTCTTATTTCTATTTTTTTTAAGATTTAAATGAAAAGTGTTTATTACTCTTTAAAAAAATAATGAATTATTTGAAAAATTATCTAAAATATTATTAAAAAAATAAAATTAAAAATTAACTTAAATAAGTAATTCTTTTTAATTGTTTATTTCATATATTTTCATCATCTAAACATTAATCTATTATATATTTATTTGACATTGTCCTTATTTTTTGAAAATAATCCTATAAATTGCTGGAATTGCTTAATAAATCTTTATTTTTTACTTTGACAAAAAAAAAGAGAAAATTTTAATATATTTGAATTTATACTTCGATTTTTTTTTTTTTAATTTTATAAATAAGGAATTAACTCTAATATTTTTTAAATTATTATAAAAACTATCAAATATTAAAATAGTATATTAATAAATAAATTTATTATGAATCAATTGTTTTATTTTCTAATTTTATCATTAACTATCAAATCCCAAAGAATTTATTATGATAGAGTAGATATAAATAGCAATAAAATACCATTTTTTGTGATAAGAGCAATTTCGAGTTCAATGGTTTTGATTTTTCATAAAGAATATACAATAATTCGAACAATAAGGGAAGCGAGTAATATAATTAATGAAATTTCAAACACCCCTTTTTTATTTAGTGGAACTTTTTATCCTTTAGTATATACAGAAAATAATCTTCTATATTATATAGTTTCACCGAATTCAACAACAAGTCCATCTAAATTTCAAATTTATTATAACCCTAATTTTGGAACTAATCAATGTATTATTTCCAATGCTAATAGTGATAATTGTATAAATCTAAATCCTTTTGGAGGATTTACTTTTTCAAAATTAACTTCTTTAAATCCAATTAATAACCATCAATTTATTGCTTCATATTTAAATTCAGAAAATGAATGTAAAGTCGCAATTTTTGATATTAGTACTAACGAATATCAAGTGTTAGATAATTCTTTACTACAACAATGTCCTAATGAACCAAATAAAAGTTTAAATGTGTATAAAATAGGGACTGAATATATATTTATTAAATCAAGTACTGGAAAAATTGAATCTGGAACATTCATAAATTCAAATGTAAAAGCATCAAATATTGAAATTACTTTGGAAAATGGATGTGAAAATGTAAGTCAATTACAGATTATAGAAATGGGAAATAATAAATATATGAATTGTTTTATAGATTCTACAAGTTCTAATGTATGTTGTGCTAATGCAACTTATGATAATGGGGAATATATTTTAGGGACTTTTAAATCAGATATTAAATGCTCTGATTCACAATATTTTTCAATGAATATGTTAACAAATAATTTATTAATGATCGGTTGTTCAGGAGGAAAAAATGTAGAATATAATTATATTTTATATAGTGATGATAGAAGACTAAGGCAGAATGGAAAAATTGGTGATACTGAGCATCCAATAAAAGATTTCGTTATTTTACCTGATCAAAGTTTTTATAATTTACAATTTCATGAAAGATGTAGTTCAATTCATGAAGAGAAAGTTGATAAATCAAAAATTCCTTCTGATTGGAAATGTTTTGATAAATCTATAAATGTGGAAGTCCAAAACCCAAATGATTATATTAATATGAAACAATATCTTAATACTCAAGACCCTAGTTCAATATATATAAAAAATAATGATTGTTCATCATATTTAAAGGATAATTCGAAAAATAACCTTAATTATCAAAAATCATATGTATTTGATACTTTGTTTATTTCTCAAAGTTATAATATTGATTGTTCAATTAATTATTATTCTGCCCAATTTGATAGTTCATTCATATTTGGTGTTTATTGTTATATAGATTTGAGATCTTGTGATTATTCATGTCTTTCTTGTGTGCTAAAATCAGAATCTCAAACTCGAATGAACTGCAATCTGTGTAAGACTGATTATCTTATGAAACAATATTCAGAATATTCAGATTCAATTTTAGCAAATTGTTGTAAAGAGAATATTTCATATTGTGATGAATACAATACAAATTGTGGTTGTGAAAAGTGTATACCAGGTTTTGATTTGCAATCTTCAAAATGTATAATAAGAGTTGAAGATATAATTATTAAAATGAATTCAACTCAAAAAGAATTAATAAAATTACATGAATATTCTTTACCAGATGGAGTAAAAATAGAAATTTCTAAAATTGACGTTTTTAAAGGCATAATTTCAACTAAAAATTCAGAAACTAATAGCTATGTAGATATATCAACCAATTTAATTGAAAGTAATGAAATTCAATACACTGCTACTAAAAAAGGAGAATATTCTTTTACTTATTATATAAAAGACTCTAACAGTGTTCTTTCTAATGTTGCAACTGTAAAAATATTTGTTTGTAAATATGGATGTAAATGTCAAATGAATAATTTAAATAAATATGAATGTTTAGATTGTGATGATGATTATATATGTCAAGATATAAAAGTAGAAGATTTTGTTCAAATAGTGAATTTAAAAGAAAATGATATTATATTTACAGATAAAATTACTGTAGATAAAGATGAAGATATATCTTTAAATGATAAAGAAATTTTTATTGATTTGATCGATTCTGTAAATGGGCATTTTGAAGTTAATGGTATGAAAAAAGAAACAGATTTTTATACAGAAAAACAAATAATCAACTGTGTAAAAAATCAAAAAAATAAAGATGGAGGAACATATTATTTTAATTATAATATAGTAAATTCTTTAAAAGAACAACAATCAAACACAGGAAGAGTAACTTTAATAGTTTGTGATAATAATTGCATTTGTGATTCATCTAATTATTGTACAGATTGTCTTCCTAATTATTATTATTATGTAGATAGTTCAGGAAAATTAAATTGTCTTGATAAATGTCAACCAGAACTCAGACTTATTGAAAATACATTCATTTGCAAAGATAAACCTATTTGCCCTAATATAGCATATGAATTAAATGAAAAAGAAGATGCATGTATATTAAAAGAAATTGAAAAATTAATTGGTTTAATGGATGATATAAATATTATCATTGCTGATTTAAATCAAAAATTAGAAGACGATAAATATATACTTGAAGTATATTATACTGATAAACCTTTAGATAAAAATTCTTCAGTTTCTGATATTGATTTCAGTCAATGTGAAAAAATATTAAAAGAAAAAGGAATTATTAAAGAAAGTGATTCTTTAATTATAGCGAAAGTAGATTTTTTAAAAGCAAATACAACAACAAGAGAAGTACAATATCAAGTATACACTAATGACGGTGAAAAAGTAAATTTAGATTATTGTAAAAATATAAATATAGAAATTACTTATCCAATTGATGATGGAAGTGATATTAATTATGATTTAGCCAAAGAAATGAGTAAAGATAATATTGATATATATAATATTAATGATCCTTTTTTTAATGATTTATGTTTCCCTTATGCGTTGAATGGAAAAGATATTACTTTAGAAGATAGAAAAAAATATCTTTATCAAAATGTAAATGTTTGTAAAGACAATTGTATGTATAAAAAAATGAATTATATGTCAGACACTGTTTCATGTGATTGTGATCTTTCTTCTAGTAACTTTAATTTAAAAGATATTAATACTGAAAAAAATAAATTTAATGTCAAAAATCTTTTCGGAAAATCTTTAGGAGCTTTAAATCTTAAAATTTCAAAATGTTTAAATTTATTTTTAAAATTTAAAGATTTAAGATATAATATAGGATTTATATTTGGAAGTTTTATTAATATCACAGAAATAATAATGATAATAATACTTATTTTTCATGGATATGATACAATTAATAGTAAAATTCATAATATAATTCAAAAAAATGAAATTGATGATAAATTAATAAATGTAAAAGAAAACAACCAATTCATGTTTATGAAAGAATGTTTGACTCATGATTCTAAAGAATATTTAGGAAAAAATCTTCCAAAATTTAGAGCTAAATCTTCTCTTCAAGTTATAGAAAAAAAGATTTTTTATGAAAATCTTCCATATAATTTTGCTATTAGAAAGGATAAAAGAAATTTTTGTAAAATATTTAAACATAATTTTATTGAAAAATATCCAATTACTAGGACCTTTACTAAATTATCAATCTTTGAATTAATAAATTTAAATGTTATTGTTTATTTAACTCATTTAGAAATAATGTTTTCAATTGATGGAATTCTTTATTCAATTCCTCAAATTTCAAAAGATTTTCATGGAAATTTAAAATTTAGTGTTTCTTTATTATATAGTTTTATTTCCTTTTTATTAGGAATTCTAATTTTAAGGTTTTTAAAATATATTGTTTTCTTTTCTCCTATTTTAGAAACTTTAATTTATGAAATGAAGAACAATAAATTACTTCTGAAATTGACAATGAATTATCTTAAATTTGTGAAAATGAAAATATTTTTTTTTCTTATTATTAATTTCTTTGTTGCTGTATTTTTTTGGTATTATATGACTATTTTTTGTATAATATATCGTTATTCTCAAGTAAAATGGTTTATAAGAGGTTGGATTTCGTTTTTTTATTCATTTTTACATTGTTTAATTTTTTCTTTTATCTTTACTCTATTTAGATTTTTATCTTTTGATTTAAAAAATCGAAATCTTTATAATTTAAGTTTATTTATAAGAAAATTATTTTAATTCCTAATTTTTAATAATAGGATATTGAAATAATAATTTTATTTTTTATCTTTAAACTAAAATTCAGTGTTGATTTTATTTATTTTTTTTTTATTTAATTTAAAAAATCAGTAAAATAGAAATATGGTTTCTCATTATTTTTTATTCAATTAATAAAATTAAAGAAGGTATATTGAAAAAATGGGTGTTTAATAGATTTATTTTCTTTTGGTAAAATAAGGAAAATATTTATTTGAGAAATTGTTTTTAATAATATTATTCTTAGATATTTTATGGTCTTTTTATATTTATATCTATCTTTTTAGATTTCAATCACAAATTAAACTTGGTTAACTGATTTTATAAAAATTGAATTTACTTTTTACAATTACAATATAGATATGATATTGTTAATTATCAAATTAATTTGTTTTATCTAGAAATTTTAGATTTTTAAATTAAGAATTACAATTCAAAAATATCTGAAAAACAAACAAATATCCAAAAATTTTGTTTATGTTTTTAAAAGGAATATTTTATTTTTTTTCTTTACAAAATTTTTTGTGAAATATTTATTCAACTTGAGTTTTTGAGTTAAATTTTTAATTTCAAGGAAATATTCTTAATTTACTATTTATATGAATATTTTATATTTTTTTTTCCTTTTATAATTTTAAAGATATTAATGTTTCTCCGTTTCTTTAACAAATTAATTTTAATGATTAATAATGTAATTTTTTACAAAATATTATTATTTATTTAATGATTATTCACACCCGTTCATAAAAAATTTTTGTTTTATATCTTTTATATTATATATTTAAAAGTATTTGGATACAATTTTAAAAAGTAACAATGAATAGATTAATTTATTTATATTTTGAAGGGTAATATACTCTTTTAATCCTTTCAAAAGCATTAATTATTGAAATAGTAACACTTTGTTTAATATAAGATCAGGGATTTAAAAACAATATTTGGGATTAAATTTTTAAATATTTTTTAATTTAAATTTTTTAATTTAAAATTTAGAAAAAATGAAACAAAAAAAAAAACAAAAAATAATTTTCTTATATTATATTATTATTTTTCATTAAAAACATTTAAATAAAAAGCAAATTATATCTAATAGTGCTAAATTATATATTTTTATTTTTTATTTTTTTGATTGAATGAAAAAAATTTATCATATCAATATAATTCTATAAAACTTTATTCATAAATAAGAATAACATAAATTTATATATTTAAAATAGGATATTTTATTCTGAATTTATTATATTTATTTCTTTTGTTTTTAAATAATATTTTCATTAATTACATTCTTTTGTTTTTTAAAAAAATTTAAACTAATTTTTTCTAAATTTTTGGTAGAATTTTTTTAGTAAAATTATATTATCATTAAAATAAGGAGAAAATTCATTCTTATTTATTTCATTTTTATAATAATAATTTTTTAAATCTTTTATTTCTTTAAGTTTCAAAGAAAAAAGAATCAAAATTAAATTTATTTTTTAAGAAGAAATAAAAAAATAAATAAAATTTCAGTAACATAAAAAAAAATTAATTATTATTTGAAAACTAAATATAATATTTAGTTCATTTTCTTTTGGAGATCAAATTTTAACAAAATACAAAAATCATAAAAGAATAAAGACATAAATGGGATTTAATAACTTTAATAATAATAAAAAGAAAAATCTCATTAAAGTTAGTTATTTAAATAATAATAATTTATATTTAAAATGTCAAGTGATATTGATATTTCAGATGATAATTGGGCAGAAGTTGATGATTATGATGAAATTGAAGAAGAAGAAAAAAAAGAAACAAATAACAAATTCGAACTTAAAGAAGATAAAAAAAAAGAAAATTTGGATGATAATAAAAAAAAGAAAGTTATTGTTGAACCCAAACGTGATGAAAATAATAATAATATTAAAACATATGAAAAAGAAATCAAAAAAAATAAGATAAAAAAAGAAAAAAATGAAACTGAAAATATAGCAGATAAATATACTATTATATATACAAAAGAAAAAGATGATATTAAAGAGGAAAAAAAGGAAGAAAAAAAAGACTTTTCTCAATTACAAATTCAAGAAGAAATAAACTTAGAAATAAATAAAACAGATATTAAAATAAAAGAAGAAATTAAAAAAGAAAATACAGATGTTAAAGCAAATAAAGAAATTAAAGAAGAAAATACAGATATTAAAATAAAAGAAGAAATTAAAGAAGAAAATAAAGAAAAAAAAGATATTAAAATAAATGAAGAAATTAAAGAAGAAAATAAAGAAAAAACTGACACAAAAATAAATGAAGAAATTAAAGAAGAAAATAAAGAAAAAATTGATATTAAAATAAATGAAGAAATTAAAGAAGAAAATAAAGAAAAAACAGATATTAAAATAAATGAAGAAATTAAAGAAGAAAATAAAGAAAAAACAGATGAAAAAAAAGAAGAAAAAGCAGAAGAAATTAAAGAAGAAAAAAAAGAAGAAGAAGAAGAAGATTTAAAATTAGATGATATCTCAACTTCAGAAAAAGAAAAAACAATAGAAAATGAAAAAAAAGAAAATATCTTAAAAAATAAAATATCTCAATACGAAAATATAACTCAAAATTATATGAGAAGAAGAGGAAGAGGAAATTATTCAAGAAGAGGGAATAATAATTTTTCAAGAAGAGGAAGAGGAAATAGAAGAAGAAACAATTATTATGAAGATAACTTTAATAATTCTTATTATAATGATGATAATAATTATGAAGATTATTATGAAAATCGAAGAAATTTAAATAGGACTACTGTTAGTTTTATTAATATAAGTAGAAGACCTATAATTGTTCAACCAAGAAATGCTGAAGCAACAATTTTTTATAGAAATGAACATAAAATAAAAATTAGATATAATTAAAATATTTTAATATACAATATACAAATATAAACATATAACTTAACAAAAAAAAGAAAACATAAAAAATGTTAGATTTACCCAAAATAATAGAAAATGACAATTAAATTGAGTGATGAATAAAGTTTAAAACTTAAAGGAAAGAGTTTTGAGAATTTAATTATAAATGTGAAAAAAGGAAATTGAATAAGAAATATTGGATATGATTTATTTGATCATACTTAATTAGAAATGGAATGATTGTTTTGTTTTCTTTTATAATATAATTAATTATTGGATTTTTTAAAAATTTTTATTATGTCATAATCAAGTTTTTAAGTACAATATGATTATATATATTTATTAATTTAACATTTTCTATTTTTAAACATACTTTATTCCCTTTTTACTTAATTCACGAAAATCACTATCTAATTTTTATTTTGTAATTATGTTTAAGTTCATTTTTACAATTTAAAAGAGATAAAAATTAAACAAAAACTTTAATAAACTTTTTATCATTTATTTTCTTTTGAATTGAACTAAAAAATAACAAAAAACAAAAATAAATAAAAAAATAAATCGATGTAAAAAATACTTTAAAAAAAAACAATTAAAAAAAATTTTATAAATTATATAATATGTCAATATTTGAGTCAAAAGAATATTCTTCAATATCAGTAAGTAAATCATCAAATGAAGAATTTGACTCAAATTATATAACAATAGGAAATGTAGATAATGACCTGGTCAAAATAAAATATGTGAATCATCAATGAAAGGATATTTAAGAATATAAGAACCTCATTTTCAGTCAAATTCAACAGATCAAATTTTATTTGAAAAAAAAAATTTGAAGAACCAATTCTTCAAATAGATATAGGAAATTATGTAATAAGATCAGATGAATATCAATTAGGAATATTACAATATAGTCGTTTTTTTCTATTAAAATATCCAAATTAAAAGAAGCAACAAATATAGAAATAAAATCAGATAATAAATTAAAAAGGAAAGGACATAATTTTACAAGAGGAAAAATAGGTGAAAGAAAAAATGATATTGTATTTGTTCAATTTATTGTTATTTATTAAAGCAAGTTTATAAAAAACATTGTCGAATTTTAAAAAGTACTTTTCCATTAGATAATGTTTCTAACACAATTGTTGTGAAGCTGTTATTTTTGCGAATATGGGAAATTTAATATTATATTTTTTAAAAATTCAGATAAATGACAAGAAATTAAATCTATTAATGATTTAGAAAGATGGGCAAAATATTTATTGACTTTATTTAAAAATATTATAAATAAACATGAAATTTGAGATATTAATAATGAATGAAATAATTGAATTCTATACAATTCATTTTTTCTGAATCAAATTTAATTAAAGAAAAGATTATATAATGATTGATGTAAAAAAAGAAATTATTTTAAGAGTGATTTTTGATATTTTTTAGTCAATATCATTTTCTAAAATTACCATAATTAAAAAAAAACCTATAAACAATTTAAATGTAATATTAAAAATCCTTTAAACTATTATTTTTATTCATTCTTTTTGGACTTATTATCTTTTTTTGTATCGATAAGTTTCAATTGAACAAGAATTCCAAATAAAGAAATTAAAATCCAAGCAAGATAATATATATAAACATAATAATTTCTAATTTGTTTTAATTGTTCCCATTCTTTATGTTTAATCAAATCAATAATTTGATTTTCATCAGGATAATTACCAATAACAAAAGAAGCACCTCTGATAATTAAATAACCTCCAATAATAGCAGTTCCAATAGCTAATCCTTTAATATATAAGAAATGAGCAATTAAAGCAAAAATAATCATACATCCAACAATAATAACCCAATATAATGTATCAGGATTAGTATTAATATATCTTAATGCAATTTCATATAAAAATGTTCCTGCACAATATCCAACAAAAGCACCAACTATAAGAATTAATAATTTTAATGCTTTTGATAATAATATTCCTATTAATAATCCTATGAAAAATGATATTCCAATTATTATCCAAACTACTTTTGTTGAAGTTATTGTTATTAGATTAAATACAATTATTATTACAACTAAAGAGAAAAATACTCCTCCTATTAATATTGCTGTTGGAATAATATATTTTCCACCTACGAATGTTAAGAATGCTCCAATAAGTACTAATACAATACAAGTTAAATATTTATTTTTATTTAAAAATTCTTGTAAGAAATAATCATTTGTAGGACAAGCATATTTAGAACTTCCTTTAATAATATTTAAACAATTATTAGGATTAAAATCTTCAAAATTATTCATAATTTCATAAATATTTTTACTATTTTTTTTTTTATCACAAGTGATTTTATATTTAGTAGTATAATTAGGATAATCATCTTTATTTTTTCCATTACAAGTATCTCCAACAGTAAAATTAATCCATATTCCAGTAGTTTTTTCATCTTCATTAGTTTCAATCCATTCACTCCAAGTATTTTTAGGAACATTTTTTTTATTTGCAACATTTAAAGTTCCAGTATATCTAATATAATTATTTCCATCTTCAGTATAGATTAAAGTAGAATTACTTTCTTCATTATCTATTTTTGTTACAGTATCTTGACAAAAATTTACATATGCTTTCCCTTTTGATGTTGTTATTGTTTGATCATCAGTTTTATTTTGAACACTTTGAAAATTATATACTTTATATTTATTAACCCAAAAACATTTTATATTTAATGCGTCTTCTGCCGTTTCAATTATTCCTTTTTTTTCAATTTTTTTACTTAAGAAATTGTAATTTGGCTTCATTATTTTTGGTTCTGATAAAGGAAGAAGGATGATTAAAAGAAATAATAATTTTTTGTACATATTTGTTTTTTCGTTTAAATTATGATTATTATTCTCAATTAAGTATATTTTAGATTTTTTTAAATTTATTTTTTTTTTATGTAAAACGATTAGATTTAATTTCTGAAAAATAATTATTTTTTTTGGGTTTAAGATTTAATGGAATTCTGTTTTTTGGAATTTTTCATAAATAAAATCGAATATTAAATAAATTATATATTATTATATTAAATATTTAATTAATAAATTTTGAATGCATTTTATTCTTTTCAGTGAATAAATCTTCATGCTCACAATTAAAAATAAGTAAATTCCAATATTTGAATTTTTAATAATATTTTATATTTCAGTATTTTTATTTAATATTATTAATTAAAAATTCAGAAAAGAAATTGATAAAATCTAATTAAGTATTTCTATGACTTATATTTAGACTAATATTATTTTAAATATTAAAAAATAAATTAGTTGGATTTTGAATTTTTTAAATTTTAATGTATAATTTATTCTATTCTATACTTACATTAATTTCATAATTATATATTATTCTTTCCATTTATAATAAAATAAATTCACATAAAAAATAAAGATTAAATATCTTTATTGTTTATAACAACTTCTCTCTCTAGTTAAATAAAAAAGAAAATTAATATAATAAAGGTCTGCTAATGAATTTAGATTATAATTAATAACTTACAATAAAAAAATTACAGGCTTTGAATTATTGTGATTTTGTAATTAGATTATTCTCAAAATTGAGTTATTTTCTGTTTATTGTAAAATATTCATTTTATAAAAATGTTATATTTAATTAGGATTTTCATTTCTAAATATCATAATATTAATGCTTATTTGAATTATTTAATGATGTAAATGATCATTGAATAAGAAATTTATTTTTCTTGAATTTTTAATACAAAAATTATTTGAGTAATATTTTTTTAAAGTTCCAATTTGGAAACTCCTCTCTCCAATCCCAATCCAAACCATATTTGTGTAAAATGGGGTGGTTATCTATACCTGGTCTTCTGAATACTATAT
>JAEEGK010010415.1_pt1 | contig 21459 bp, 13 predicted proteins | sample 8958771 | NCBI WGS metagenome assembly JAEEGK01 (sample SAMN16246547, study PRJNA631951) | gut metagenome | biome: gut microbiome; feature: rumen; material: SC-attached | host: Bos | place: Iran: Karaj | collected 2018-10 | reverse complement strand
AAAAAAAGCTTCGGTTGACTACCAAGAAAACGAGCGCGTCCTTGTATTTGTAATCGTAGAAATCCTAAAAATCGTTTGGCCCAGCCAAGCGCAAAACCTTAACTTGGACGCGCCCGCGGTTCCCGCCCGCAACGCTTACACCGGCGCCGTCGAGTCCGCCAAAAACGGAATCTACGACACCAGCACCGGCAACGCGGACTTTTTGGCCAACGCGCTTCCGTCCTTGGTGCTAAAAAGCCCGGTGTCCAACCGCGAATATTACCAGAAGGCCGAGACCGACCTTAAAGCCGCGCTTGGCTTTAGCCCAAAAAGCGTTTTGGCCAACTACTTATTGGCCTTGCTTTACTCAAAGTCAAACCGCAACGCCGAGGCCGTTGACCTTTTAAAAATCGCCGCGCAAGAAAGCAAGGCCTTTGAAATCCATTACCTTTTGGCCACTTGCCTAAACGCGCTTGGCCGCTACGAAGAAAGCAAGAACGTAACCGACAACTTGATCGTCCTTTATCCGTCAAGCATCGAATTGCTAAAGCTGCTTTCGCGCAACGCCTACGCAAGCGGGGACTACAACACCGCGGAGCGCTACGCGCTTATGGCCTTGCAGCAAAATCCCGCCGACTTGGAAATGGTTTTGTTCCGAGCAAAGATTTTTGTGGCCACCGGCGAATACCTAAAGGCCACCTCTTTGCTTGACGTTTACGCAAAGTCCGGCGCCAACTCAAAGGATTACTTGCTTTTGCGCGCCCGCGTCCAAAAGGAATGGAACAAAAACACGACGCAGGCGGTTGCGACGATAGAAAAAGCGCTTTCGCTTTACCCCAACGACTTGGAGGCGCTTTTGGCCGCCGCGGAGTTGGCCGGCGAAAGCGGAATCTTGATCGGCAAAAAAAGCGGCGCCGAATTGGCCAACCAAGTCTTGGCTGTGGAGCCGGACAACCAGCAAGCGCTTTCATTCTTGATACAAACATTGGCGCAAGAAGGCAAGTGGAGCGAGGCTTACGCTTCCAGCAAAAAAATAATGGCGCGCCCCAATCCGTCGATTGACGCGATTTGCGCCCACACCCGAATATGCCTCGCGCTGGGCTACTACGCCGAGGCCTGGGACAAGGCCGCCGCGCTTTACAACAAGTCGCCCAACGCCGAAAAGGCCATCCAGCTTTATGTCGAGAGCATGGTGCGCACGGGAAAGTCAGCCCAAGCCTCGCGCTACATAAACGGCGCGTTGGGCGGCGCGTCTTCGTCGATGAAAAGCTTTTTGCTTTACCAGCGATCTTTTTTGGCGGCCGACGAAGCCAGCCAGCTTTCTGACTTGCGTTCCGCCGTAATCGCAAACCCGCGCAACTCGGACGCGCTTTTTAGAATGTACAAAATCTATTACACAAAGCAAGATTACCGCAAGGCCCAGTACTACTTGCGCCAAGTAATCGCGCTGAACCCCAACAAGCAGCAATACCTTAAGCTTAACTCCGATCTGGACAAATTGATTAGATAGCCCCCGCGCGTCTCCGCTTCTCCAGCGCAAAAAAAAACGCCGCCCAATCGGACGGCGCTTTTTAGTCAGTTTTCAGTTTTTATTGACCGTTCCTACTTTGTAGCCAAAATAGCGATGCCGGGCAATGTCTTTCCTTCCAAGAACTCAAGGCTGGCTCCGCCGCCTGTAGAGACGTGAGTCATCTTGTCGGCCAACTTGAACTTGTTGACGGCGGCAACAGAGTCACCTCCACCAACTACTGTCATGGCTCCGCGGCCTGTGGCTTCGGCAACCAAGCGGGCAACCTGCTCCGTTCCCTTTGCAAAAGCGTCAAACTCAAAGACTCCTACCGGTCCGTTCCAAACGATGGACTTGGCTGTAGAAAGAACTTCTTTGTAGGCCTCGACTGTCTTGGGGCCGACATCCATGGCCATCAAGTTTTCGGGAATGTCGATTCCGTCAACGGCAACAGCCTTTGCGTCGGGAGAGAATTCCTCGGCGCCGACGTGGTCAACAGGAAGGATGATCTTTACGTTCTTGGCTGCGGCGTCTGAAAGCAACTTTTTGGCTGTGTCGATAAAGTCGTCCTCAACCAAAGACTTTCCTACGTTGTGGCCCTGGGCCTTGAGGAATGTGTAAGCCATGCCGCCTCCGATGACGAGAGCGCTGGCGTTCTTCATCAATGATTCCAAAACCGCGATCTTTGAAGAAACCTTGGCGCCGCCGATGATGGCGACCTGCGGCTTGGGCGGGTTTGTTACCATAGGCTCGATGTTGGCCACTTCTTTTTCCATCAAGAAGCCTCCGACCGGCTTTTCTGACATGAACTTGGCGATTGTGGCTGTGGAAGCCTGGTCGCGGTGGGCTGTTCCAAAGGCGTCGTTAACGAAAATGTCGCCGTATGTAGAAAGCTCTTTGGCCATTGTCTCGCGCTCGGCGTCAACCTTGCTGGTCTCTTCCGGGTGGAAGCGAACGTTTTCCAACATGGCTACGGCTCCGTCAGCCAAAGCGTCGATGGCGGCCTTTTGTCCGAGGGCGTCGGGCAAGAATGTCACCGGCTTTCCAAGCTTCGAGGCAAAGTACTCGACTACGGGCTTCATGCGGTTCTTTCCGTTGATGAACTTTTCCTTGTCGGCGTCTGTCCAAGTCTTTCCGGCTTTTTCGGCCTTTTCCTGGGCCTTCTTTACGTCCTTTTTGGGGTCGCCCAAGTGGCTCATCAATACCAGCGAGCGGGGGCTCTGCTCAAGAATGTATTTGATTGTAGGAAGGGCGGCCATAATGCGGGTGTCGTCCTGCACGACTCCGTCCTTCATCGGAACGTTAAAATCAACGCGCATGATAACGCGCTTGCCTTTGAGGTCAACGTCTTTGACTGTCTTGATCATATAATTTCTCCTTAAAATAATATGAAAATTTATGGCTAACATTCTATACCATCTTGCGGAATTTTACAAGAGCGGAACGGAAGGGGCCGCGCTTTAAGGTCTTGGAAAAAGACTGGGCAGGCCGCCTTTCGGTTGCTTTTTTTACAAATTTACGCTATAATATAGTGTCCTTTTTTTGCGAAAGGAGGAGAGTTATGAAAGTTGTAAAAAGGGCGACAAAGGCCGCGGCTTTTGCGGCCCTTGCATTATTTGTCTCGTTTTTTGCCGCTTGCTCTGGCCTTGCGGGCGACAGTTCCGTTTCATCTTCCAACAACTCTTCCTCCGGCGGCTCCAGCGACAAAATCATAGTCCGCGGCTCAATCGGCGTTAGCGGAGCCGTTCCCAAAGAAATATCAAATTCCCTGGCGGCAGGCGGACAAAGCCAAGCCTCCAAATCGGCCAGCCCAACCGTCACTACTGGCGCCGACGGCTTGTACTACTATTACCTTGTGGCCACCCAGCAAGACGGAAGCGGCCGCGTTGAATACGGAAAAAACGACGCGGCCAACTTTAGCCAAGGCGACAACGGAATCGTATACGAGCTTGGCTTGACGGAAGGCAAATGGATAATAGAGTGCGGCCTAAAAAACAAGGACACCGACGCTCCCGTCCTAAAGGCCACAAGCGGAACCTTGACCCTTACGCCTACAAATAGCGTCATAAACGTAAATCTTGTGGCCGCGCCCGTGAACCAAAGCGGCGGCAAGGGAAAAATCTATTTGGAAGTCCAAGCGGATTCCGCCGTTGACCACGTAAACGTTTATTGCCCGGACTTTTGGGATGGCATGACTCCCTCGGTTGAGCCTGTTGGCGGAAAATACATAATTGACATTCCAAGCATTCCCGGTTCGTCCGACGGAGTCCCCGCCGGCGTTTACCAATTGACTATTTGCTTTTTTAACGATGAAAACATAATGCTTTACGAGACGGTCCAGGATGTGAACGTCCTTGCCGGAATGACGACAAACGCATGGGTTGCAGGCGGCGGAAGCGACTATGACGTCATCAGCGACGGAGTCTTTACCGTTGGTTCTACAGCCTTGGCCTCGTTTAAAAGAACCAGCCTTTATGTAAAAGCAGGCGGCGATCCCGTCATCAACGACGGAAGCCATTTGGCGCCGCTTTGCACAGTGCAAGCCGCGGTGAACGCAATCGCCGCCGCGCCAGGCTCCCAAAAAAGCGACTACAAAATTTTTGTAAGCGGACCGGTAACAGGACACATAAAGTTTCCCTCGACGCTAAACAGCAAGGCCAGCTCGATTTGGATTACGGGGCTGTCCGACATTGATTCTTCCGCGGATCCGGCGGTTTTGAAGGGCGGCACAGTTTCAGGTGAAGGAGGAGTTTTAACGGCGCCGGAAGTAATTGAGGTTGATACTAGCGCTCCGATTTACATAAAGGGAATCAAAGTAACAAAAGAAGGAGCAAGAGTATCCCGAGGAATAAAAATTTCCGCCGAGAACGCAAGCGTCACCTTGCTTGAAGGAACGGTAATCACAGGCAACAGCGTCTCGGACGACAAGGGCGCCGGCGTGTTTGTTGGCGCGGGAACCCTTTACATAAAGGGCGCGACAATTTCAGAAAACGCTTCTAACCAAGACGGCGGCGGAGTTTACGCGTCGGCGGACGGCAAAGTCGTCATGACTTCCGGCCAGATAAGTAAAAACAGCGCCGTAGGAAAAGGCGGCGGCGTATACGTTGATGTTGGCGGAACTTTTGCCTTTAAGGGCGGAACGATAAGCCAAAACACCGCGCCCTCAGACGGCGGCGGCGCCGTTTACAACGACGGAACTTTTGAAATCGGCGGCTCGGCCTATATTCCTTACGGCGACGCGTCTGGAAACAAGGCCGCCGGCAAAAACGATGTTTGCCTTGCCTATGACTCCACAAACGTTTACAAATACATAACGCTGTCCGGCGCTCTTAATCCGCCTTCCCAAGCGGGAAGCGGAGCGATAGCCACAATCACCGCGACTGGCTGGCATCGAGGAAAGCAAGCGATCTTGGCCGTTAACGGCGCTAGCATTGTGGACGACAAGAGCCGCTTTGCCGCGACTGACACGGACTTTAGCGTAAAGGAAAAAAGAAGCAGCCTTAATAGCGGCGTGATTTACGCTCCGATTTATGTGGCCCAGCCAGCCACTGCGATTCCTGACTCCCAGCAGACCGGAACAAGGTCAAAGCCCTTTGATTCAGTGCAAAAGGCGGTGGCCGAATTGACAGAAGACAATGACACCATCACAGTTGTGGGAACCATCTCTGGCGCGCAAACGATAATAAACCCAAGCTGCAGCTTTGCGTTGGAAGGAAGCTCGGAAGCTTCTGGAATTCTTAATGGCGGCGGAACGGAAGACAGTCCCGTAACCACGCTGAGTGTTAACGCTGACGGAAAGACAGTCGTCATAACAAACCTTAAGATAACAGGCGGATATTCAACCTCGGATACAGACGGAGGCGGAATTCATCTTGTAAATGGAACGGTCTGCCTTGGAAAAGGCGCCAAAGTTACAGGCAACCGTTCTTTAAGAGGCGGCGGCGTCTATATGGCGGCGGGAAACCTTTGCATGTACAGCGACGCCGTGATTGGAGAAGGCAATGGCGAGGCTCCCGAAAACCAGGCGGACGTTCTTGCAAACGGCGGAAACTTTGCGGAACAAGGCGCCGGAATATACGCAGGGGCAGGAGCCGTTTACCTTGGCTATACCGAGCCGGGCGTCCTTGCCACTGCCGCCGCAGACAAATTTACAGGCGGCATTTACGGAAACTTTGCCGGAAAGAAAAGCGGGGACAGTTGGACTGGCGGCGGAGAAGGCGGCGGAATCTACAATGACGAAGCGAAGATTGACATCGCGGCCGGCAGCGTCCGCTACAACAAGGCCGGTTACTCTGGCGGCGGAATTTACCAATCCATGACCATCACTACCGGTCGAGAGTCGTTTATGAGCGGCGGAACGATAAGCGATAACATCGCCTTGACCGCTTCCACAACATCCGGCGGCGGCGGCGTTTATGCTAACGGCAGTTTTACAATGACTGGCGGAACCATAGAAAGAAACTCTTGCCTGACAAGAGACGCGGGCGGCGCCGTTTACCTTGACACAAAGGGACATCTTTACATGTCGGACAAGGCTGTCATTCCTTACGACAATAAAGGCGCCAAAGGAAACTGCGTTTATGTCACTACGACAAGCTCTAACGGCGTCACAATTGGCACAATTGGCGTTGACGCCGACTTTGACGCCGAATTATACGCAAACGGCAAAATCGCCGCCTATATCGTTCCAAACGTTTGGACGCGCGGAAACATCGCGATTACCGGAAGCAAGGCCGGAGCCAACGTTGACAAATTTAAAGTGGTTGACACAGACTTTACGATAATAGACAGATCGACTGATCACATGGGCGCGCTAAAGGCGGACATTTTTGTGGCCGGAACTGACAGAAGGCATTGCAAAAGCAATGCAAGCGCGTCGGATTCTTCCAGCACAAGCGGAACGTCCAGCCACCCATTTAAAACTATAATGGGCGCGATAAAATACGCCGTAAACACTAGCGCCACCGAAATCACTATTGACGGAACTTTGGAAGGACAAGACGACATAACAGAAACAGATTGGCCAAGCTCTGTGGACGCGATTACAATAAAGGGCTATAAGGCCAAAGCTACAGAGTCAAATCCTAATCCAACCAGCTCTGCGAAAATAGACGCCAAGGGAACAAAATCCGCTCTAAAGATAACTGCGGCCAAGACATTCACAATCCAAGATTTGGATATAACAAACGGCGGCGGCGTCTCGGAAGGCGGCGGACTTGGAATATGGAAGTCCGGTTGCAAAGTAACCCTTACTGGAAAAGTGAAAATTCACGGCAACAAAGTTACTAACACTGGCAGGGGTGCCGGCGTTTCTGTATCAAGCGGAGCCGCGCTGAACATAGAGGACGGCGTTGAAATTTACCTTAACCAAGCCGCAAGCGGCGATATAAACGGCGGCGGCATCTATAACGGCGGAACGCTTGACATGTATGGCGGCCGCATTTACGGCAACACCGCAAAATTTGGCGGCGGCATTTACAACAGCGGAACGGTTTACTTGCGCAAAAACGCCGTTATAGGCGAAAAGAAAACCACGCCTACGCACGCCACCGGCTTGACGGCAAACTCGACTTGCTCCAACTGCGCGACACAGGACGGCGGCGGCATTTACAACACCGGCAACACCTCGAATCTTTTTATAGGCTGTAACACAAACGGAACCGCCAGCGACGACTACAAGCTTAACGACGGCTGCGGCGTATTTTGGAACGGCGCGCAAAAGGGCGGCGGCGTCTATATGGACAACAGAACGGAATTTAAGATAGCCAGCGGAAGCGTTTCTTATAACTACGCTTCTTTAAACGGCGGCGGCATTTTTTATAATACTGGCGGAAAAATTAGCGGCGCCGCTTCTTTTGTTGACAATTACGCGGCAACAAGCGGCGGCGGCTTGTATGTTAATGCCGCGGTCACTATTGACGGAGCCGCAACCTTTACAAAAAATACGTCGACAGCCGGCGGTGCGGTTTACATTTACAATAATCAGAACTTTACTATGAGTGCCGGAACAATCGGCGGAGACACAGGCGACGAAAACACCGCGACCAATGGCGGCGCCATTTACAACGGCGGAGCGTTTGAGGTGAGCGGCTCCGGAACAGTAATGCAAGGCTCGGCGGGCGTTAACGATGTTTACCTGCTCTCTGGAAAATTTGTAGAAATTAAATCTAGATATAACGGAAGCGGCAACAACGCCGACAACAAAATGACTTTGACGCCGCAAGTCTTAAAGCGCCAAGCTAAAGTTCTTGGCGGCAGTTATCTCAGGGCGGAAAACTACGGATATTTTGAAATCTCCGACAGCGAATGGAGCGCGGTGCTCGATAGCAGCAGCGTCGGTAGACTAGAATCCCTCAACATCTATGTGGCTGGAACCGGCCACGACACCGCCATAAGCGACGCTCCTTCAACAGCCGCAGACCGATTAGGAACAAAGACCGCCCCTTGCGCCAGCATATCCGAAGCCGCGACTATGTGCTGGCGTTCTGGCGCTGACTACAAGATTGTTCTTTCCGGCGAATTAAAAGACGCCACCCAGGAAATTCCTGAGACGCTTAATGCAGAAACAGCAAAAACTTTGACCCTAACAGGCTACACAAATTCAACAAAGGATGTCATAAACAGAAATCTCACCACAGCCACAGACGGAGGCTGCGCGCTTAAAATCAGTACAACTGTTCCTGTGACGATTGAAAAAATAAAAATCACAGGAGGCTACAGCGGTGGGGATGTGGCAAACGGCGGCGGCATAAAAATCGCCAACTCCAGCGCCGACGTTACGCTTGCTTCCGGCCTTGAAATTACAGGAAACCAAGCCGATATAGGCGGCGGCGTATACAGCAAAGGAAAGCTTGTAATGTCCGGCGGAAAAATATACGGAAATACGGCTGAAGATCGCGGTGGCGGCATTTTCAAATCAGGCGGAACCCTTTATTTGTACGGAGACGGAATTATAGGAAATACAAATTCAAGCCATGTCGAAAACTTTGATCAATATAGCAACAAGGCTAGACGCAATGGCGGCGGCATTTACAACAGCGAAGGCAAAATCTACATCGGCTATAAACCTGTTGATGGCAGTCCAACAGTTGATGCAAGCAAACAGTTTACAATTGGATACAACGCTGCCCTTAATGGCGGCGGAATTTACGGAGAAGGCCCAGGAGAAATCCATTTTGCGTGCGGAAACATTCAATACAACAGGGCTTTTGTTAACGGAACTTTTGACGGGGTTGGCGGCGGCATCTACTTGTTGGCGGACAGCCTTGAGATGGCGTCATCGGAGACAGATGCCGCAAAACAGCCTCATATTATAGGTTGCAAGGCGGCAAAAGCGGGAGGCGCGATCTACCTTTCCAACACGGCAACCCTTACGGCAACCCTTACCGGCGGCACGATTGAAGACAATACAGTTGAAAGCGGCGGAAACGGCGGCGGTATCTGTGTTGCCGGCGGAGGATTGACGATAGGCGGCGACTTGTATTTTAAGAATCACGCCGTAAGAAATGACGATATTTATTTGGAAACAAATAAAAGATTCCATATTCAAAGCGATCTTGCAAAGCATACAAATTATACCGGCACAAATCCGATAGCCTTAACAATGGCTTCGGATTTTGAATACGGCAAAACTGTCCTGTCTTGGGGCACTGGCTTAACGGATGCTGTTATTCAAAAATTCCTGATTACTAATACTGGCTGGTCAATCTCTTCATATGGCAAGCTTATAAGGTAGGTTTATGGTTTTTGTAAAAGGAAAGTTAAAGGCTTTTATGACTCGCGCAAGGAATCGCGCGATGGCGGCTGGATTTGCGGCTGCCGTCGCCGCGGCGTTCTTTTCTTGCGACATGGGCCTTAACTCGGATTCTTTCCAAAACAAAGTTCAATCCTACTTTCTAGAAATGACCAGCACCGCCGCGGTTGGCGACTACATTATTTCGCCCGGCGACATTTTGACCGACAACAACGGCGCCACTTGCGTTCCGTCTTCAAACGACCACACGGTTACCTTTTTCCTGCGCAATCCTCAAAAATACAGCTTTGCGCTCCACGACAACATGGAACTGCAACTGGGCGGCCTTGCGGAATTCTCATCGTCGGACGTAAGCGTCGCCCAAGACGCAAACGACAAGTCAAAGATTGTCATCACATACTCCGCTTCATTCTTAAGGAGATTCGGCGAGGGAACGGACATCTCGCCCAAAGTCACTTTGCTGCACCCGGTTTCGCGCGCCAACTTTGGCGTTTACGACAAGCTAAACCTTTCTTCAAACAGTCCGCCGCCGGTCCCAAGCGGAGCGGTTGCCATGCAGACAAGCGAGACTCCTTCCAAGTGGGTAGTGTGCTTTGACCTTCCAGTCGCCGGTTCAATGAAGGATATTCACAAAGACTTAAAGACGATAACGATAAACGGCCAGGCCTTTGACATAAGCGTAAACTCTTCCGGCGCCATAAGCTACGACTCTTCCGCCCAAACTGTCTTGACGACAAGCGCTCCCGGCGGCTTGGTGGCAAACCAAAACACCGGAATGTCCTTTGCCTCTAGCGGCCAGGCCTCGTATTTTGCCACCGGCCAAAACGCCGACGAAAACGAAAAGATTTTCAACATAACGCTTACCGACACGGCCGGCTTGTCTTCCAGCCTTTCTGTCAGCGCGCGCGGCTTTAAGCTTTCCAACCCCGCCGCCTTTGAAGTTGACGACACCGCTTACGAGCATCCGTTCACTCTTGCGTCAGTGTCAGGCGACCACAAGAACAACGTGTCCCAAGAAGACGACGGAAGCGCCCGCGTCCGCATCCACGCAGACGCCCTTACCGCCAGCGTGACCTACGACAAAATCGACCCGGCCACAGGAACGACCATAGGCAGCGAGACGATAAACCCGCAAGCCTACGATTCTTCTAACGCCTACATCGTTTACGAAGTCTACCAAGAAGAGGCGTGCGCCACCTTGCTTGCCTCGGGAAGGATCAACGGCCTTAACGGAATCGTGACCATGCCCGACACAAACTGCTGGATAAAGGCCTTTGTCCGAAAGCCTCTTTACGCCGACAGCGACGCGATTGTTTGGCAGTGCCACGCGGTTTGCAAAAACTACTACGTAAGCTCTAGCGGCCTTGCGTCCAACCCCGGAAGCAAAGCCGCTCCGCTTGACTCAATCCAGAATGCGATTGACAAATTTACCGCCAACATTAGCGACTACAACCAAAACGACATTGTCACAGTCTACGTGATGAGCGACTTGATTAATTCTAGCAAATCAACATGGAGCCAAAGCGGAGCTACAAAGCCCACGCTAAGAATCGCGGGTTACGGCGGAACAAGAACAATCGACGCGGCCGCGGAAGGTTCTGCGTCAGCCAATGTCATTCACGCCATGGCCGGAAAAGTTATTGTAGACAAACTTAGGTTCAACCGTTGCCAAAACGATTCCGTAATCAAAATCAAAGCCTTTGCCAGCCTTGAATGCAACTCTTGCGTCTTTGACGGTTTGGATACGGATATCGCCGGATGCGCCGTATATTTAGTAAGCGGCGGAAGCCTTGAGGCCAACTCTTGCGTCTTTGAAAACTGTAAAAAAGACAATCCGCTTGGCCTCGGAGTCATATATGTAGAACCTGGGGCCTCGGCGACGCTCAAGTCTTGCTCTATAAAGAAATGTCACGCCCACAAGGGAGGCGCCATTTTCAACGCAGGCGAGCTTAGCCTAGAGAATTGTACAATCACTCAAAACGAGGTTGACGTAGATAGCGGCGCCGTCCACCACGAAGGAACTCGTTTTGAGGTTAGCGGCAAAAACTACATTTTGGGCAACACCCGCGGATCTTCTTCGCGCGACGTCTTCATGCCCCAAGAACCGACTTACTATATGTATGTCGCGGGCCCGATAACCGGCAGCCGCATCGGCGTTTACAGGGACATCAACTCTGACGCGTTCAAGCCCACCGCCGGAAATCCCAAGGCCTTTACAAGCGGCTTTGGAACTTCTACCACGGGCCAGCCCGCTGGCGAGGTCTTTGTTTCCAACATGCTGTTCGGCATAGACTTGGACCGATACGGCGAGGCGGCCTTTGCCGTTAGCGGCGGCGCCATGTACAACGCGTTTGACTACACGATAAACTTTAGCGCGGCCGACTCTTCGGTAACGGGAATGTACCCCGGCCAGGCAATCACATATTCAATTGAGCCGTATATTTATAGAGACGAAAGCGGCGGAAATTCCACAAGCCTCCACATTAATCCCGTGGACTACAAGCTTTACGCAAACAACGCCGGCGGAACGTATTCCGGCCTTGCTTGCGACGCCGCCGTGACCTTAAAGGCGCAGCTTTGGGCGGGCGCAAGGCTGGCCAAAGACAACCTTGCCGTTTCATACGACAGTTCCGAAACAATCAAGGTTACCGTGCCCGCCCAAGCCTTGGAGGACTCGTACAGCGTAAAGATTATCGCATCCTTCCTTGGCCGCCAGCACTCGGCGTCGTTTGCCCTTGCCTGCCAAAAGAATTTGGCCAACGCTCCGGCCTACATCATGTCTTTGACCCAGCCGACAACTGTGGTCCTCGAAGGCATTCATGACTACACCGATTCTGACACGGATTATCGCGACGCCCTTGAGGAAGCGCGGTCAGCGCTTGCAACGGCTCCTGTTTTGGTTGGAATTGACATAAGCTCTTGCACAGGCTTGACAAAATTAGACAACCGTTTCCTTGCGGCAAAGACTGTGAATAGCAACTCGTCTATGTCAAAACTCAAGTCGCTTGCCTTGCCCGCGACAATCAAGGAACTTAATACAGGCGCGCTGAACGGCTGCTCAAACCTTGAGTCGATAACCTTTGAAGGAACAAAAGACCAGTGGGGCCTTATTAGCCGCGCCGCCACTTGGTATACAAGCCTTAAGACAACGCAAGTCCATTGTCTTGGCGACGACAGCTGGGTGGACTTGGATTTCTTCTATAGAGGAACCAAAGCCCCCAGCGAAAAAAGAGAGGTGGGCGACATTGTCTTTGCCGACGGAAGCGCTGTGCCCTACAATACGTCATTGAACAACTATCAAAAGCAGTATACCGTCGCGGTCATTTTCTATGTCGGAACGTCTGCCAGCGACTACCTTGGCGCAAGGACTTTGGGCTTGGGCCTTGTGGAAGCTGACAAACTCTGGGCTACTGCTAATGCAAAAGCTTATGAAATGTTTGTTCCGGACATTCAGTGCGCCGTAACAGGAAGCGCCGGAAATTATACTTTTAGCGGCGACTTGGACGGAAGCGACAACTTTAAAAAGATTTCCGACTATCTTAAGAGCTCGGAAGGCGGCGGAGTTGACGACACTGCGGCGTCTGACTGGACTAGCCGTTACCCGGCCTTTGCGTTTGCAAAGAATTATTCAAGCCAAAGCTCAAGCCATGTTGCTGGAACCGCTTACGCAAACGACTGGTATTTGCCCAGCATAGCGGAGCTGTACATGGTTTGGAAAAATGAGACTGTCGTTAATCAAGCCTTGATCAATTGCGGAGGAGAAGTATTCCATTATAGATATTGGGCGTCCACTCAAGATACTGAGGGGTCTAAATCTTATGCCCAAGATTTTATTAGCTCTACTTGCGAGGCGGGCAGAGCCAACAAGGATTCTGGCGCGGGAGCCCGCGCGATCCGAGCCTTTTAGCGCAAGGCAAAGGCCGCGGCCTTGATTGCCCCCTCTTCACTAAAAGGCCGCTTTTTGATAGAATGAAAAAAACATTTTTAGGAGTTATTTGCCATGGCAAGAACACATTATATCGCAGGAAACTGGAAAATGAACACATCCAAGGCCGAGGCCGTAAAGTTGGCCCAGGACTTGGTCGCCGCTCTTAAGGGCAAGGCCAACAAATTCATGGTCGGCGTTCCCTTCGTTTACCTTGACGCTGTAGGACAGGTCCTCAAGGGATCCAACATCCTTTTGGGAGCCCAGGACGTGGCCGCCACAGCCAACGGCGCCCACACAGGCGAAGTTTCTACAGAAATGCTCAAGGATTTGGGCGTTCAGTCAGTAATTCTCGGCCACTCAGAGCGCCGCCACGAAATCGGCGAGTCTGACGAGCTTATCAACAAAAAGGTCCGCCGCGCCCTCAACGAAGGCCTTGAGGTCGTTCTTTGCATCGGCGAGTTGCTTTCTGACCGCGAGGCTGGAAACGCCGAGCAGGTTTGCGCCTTCCAGCTTAGCGCCGACTTGGCCGGAGTTACCGAAGAGCAGATGAAGAAGGTTACTATCGCCTACGAGCCCGTTTGGGCCATCGGAACCGGCAAAACAGCCACTCCGGAAGACGCCGAAGCCATCCACAAGTTCTGCCGCAACTATATCGCCAAGCTTTACAACCAGAAGGTCGCCGACGAGACTATCATCCAGTACGGCGGCTCTATGAAAGCCTCAAACGCCAAAGACTTGTTGGCCCAGCCCGACATCGACGGCGGCTTGAGCGGCGGCGCCTCGCTCAAGGCCGAAACTTTCGAGCCCATTTGCAACGAGTAAGCCTTGAAAGACTAAAAAACGCCGCCTTTTGGCGGCGCTTTTTTTTGCCCTCCGCTATTGAACAAAGCGCCGCTTTTCACTATAATATTCATTCACAATAGAAAATTATATTTGGAGTAAATATGGGTGTTGTAAAAGCAATTTTGATGGTCGCCTTTGTGATTATCTGCATTCTCTTGGTTCTTTTGGTTATGATTCAGAACGACGAGGGCGGCGGACTTGGCGGCCTTTTGAGCGGTTCAGGCAGCGCGGCTTTTGGCTCTCGCTCGGCCAGCGTAATCAGCAAGACCACTTTTGTGCTTGTCGTCCTCTTTATTTTGGACGCTTTTTTCATTGCCCGCTTGAACAGAAAGCCTGCCGTAAAGCAGACTCTTTCTACAGAAGTTCAAGAGGCCGTTGACACAACTACTGGCGAAGCCGCCGAAGACTTTGAATGGTACAAGTACCTTGACGAGTCTTCTTCAAAGCCTGCTCCCGAGCAGAGCGTTGACAATTCCGTTCAGGAGTAAGCCCTAGTCTTATGTTGGAAACTTTTTTCAAGCCTCAGTTAATCAACGTTAATCTCGAAAGTTCCGACAAAGACGAATTGTTTGAAGAAATGGTCGAGCTTTTCGCTCGCGGCGATTGCGGCATTGACCGCCAAGAAGCCTTGGACGCTTTGATCGCCCGCGAAGAAAAGATGACCACTGGAATCATTCCGTCTGTGGCGATTCCCCACGCTTCGGCGCCTTCCGTAAAGGGCGGCTTTGGAGCGATAGGAATCAGCCGCGCCGGCATTGAATACGGCTCGCTTGACGCAAAGCCGGTTCATGTTGTTTTTATGCTTTTGTTCGGAAGCGACGGAACGGCCCTGCACCTAAAGGTAATGCAGCAGTTGGCCTTGATTCTCAAGGACCCGCAAGCCGCCTCCAAACTGGCCGAAAAAAAGACCGCGCAGGAAGTCTACGACGAACTTTGCAGTCTTGAGGAGGCATTGGCCTAATGCCTAACGAAGAACAGGACGCGATCGCCCATCTCCTTAAAGTAGAGGAAGAGGCGGCGGAATTAATCGTTCAAGCCCAAGAACAAAGCGACAAGGAAATCGCCGCCGCAAGGGCCAAGGCAGATTCCGACTACAATCAAAAATACCAGGACATGGCCTCTCAAATGGAAAGCGACTACAACAATAAAGTCGCGGCCATCCAAGAAAATCACAAAAAGCAATTAGAAGAGTATAAAGCGAAAATCGAGCAAACTCCAAAAGACGTTGGCGCGTTCAACAAGCTTTTGGAAAATATTTTTTAAGAGAGGCGGGTATGGACACTTCGAGCGCTTCTTCTTATGTATACGCCAAAGCAAGCGGAATCTTGGCTCGCTCCTATACGGGCGCCAGGGCGGCAAAACTTTTTGCCGTTCAAAAATTGGCAGAGCTTTGGCCCTTGATTTTTACTGACGAAGTTCCCGCCGTTCCCGAAATTCTTTTGGCAAAGACAATCGAACAAAAGGCCGCCGACCAATTCATTTCCGAATACAAAAAACTTTTGGCCGCTTACGACGCTCCCGCCCAAATATTGGTTGACCTCTTGCAATACTTTGACTACGAAAATTTAAAGGCCTTGGGAGCCGCCGCCGCGATGGGACAAAAAGAACTTCCGCCCTTAAAGGACATCAGCCCCTACAATCTTTTAAATTACAAGGCTTGGCCTTCGATTCAAAAAATCACGCAAGACTCAGACCTTTCTTGGTACAACCGCGCCCCAGAAGTCGTTGAGCAGCAGCAGTTGGACAACGAGCTGGACTTGCATTTTATCGAAAAACTTTGGACTTCCAGCCAAGAGCTTTTTGGCGAAGAAAGAAAGACTGTCCAGGCCTTGATTGCCGAGCGCTACTCGATGCGAAACGTCGTTTGGGTTTTGCGCCTAAAGTTGTATTACGGAATGGACCGCAACCAAATCGTCCAGCGCTTGGCTTTTTTGAATCCCCAAAACGGCAAGAGCGACCCTCTTGGCGGCGAGGCTTTGGCCATCATCGACAAGGACGTAAAAAACTGGGACGATTGGAAAAATTGGAAACACGCCAAATTCTTGAACCCGCGCGAAGAAGGCTCTCTTTGGAGCGTGGACCCAAGATGGGTTGAAGAAAGTTACGAAAAGGAATTCATAAATAAAGCGACCAAAAGGTTTCACGCAAATCCGTGCGCCGAGTCCGCTTTGCTTTGTTGGTATTTTATCAAGGCAAAGGAATTGGATTACATTCGCATGGCGACGGAAGCGTTGCGTTTGAACGTTAAGGTCCAGGAGATTTGAAATGGCAAAGACAACCGAAATGCGCTTGGTTGACCTTATGGTCTTAAAGCAAGATATTTCCAACGTTCTCTTGTATTTGGGAAAGAGCGGAAACTTTCAATTTCAATCTTCGCTTGGCGAAAAGTCAGAGGGCGCCAAGGGCGACAGCGCCGAAAGCGAAATGTACAAGCGCTTGGAGCAAGCCCGCTCGTTTTTGGGAATCGACAATTCCAACATTTCGTTAAAGGACGCCGACCTTCCAAAAGAGGAGGACTTTGCCGGCGCCGAAAATCTTTTGCAAAGCCTTTCCGAATTGACAAAGCGCGACTCGGACGCGCGCGACAATTGCAAGCGCGTTGAGGAAGCCTACGCGGAGGCATCTTCGTTTAGCAACTTAAAGCAATCCTTTAGCGAGTTGGACCACCTTTCGTTTTTGAATTTGCGCGTAGGCAAAATCAATCCCAGCGTTCTTGACGAGCTTAAGTTTGCGGTGGGAGCGCGCGCGATTATCGTTCCGCTTGGAGACGACAAGACCCGCATCTTGGCCGCGTCAAGCAAAAAGGGCCGCTTTGCGCTGGACACTGAATTGCAGCGCTACGGCTTTGTTCCGATGGAAATCCCCAAGGACTTTCAGGGCATCCCTGACGACGTGCTTGATTCCCTTAAGGCGCAAAAAGAAGAAGCCCAAAAGACCGTGGCCGAGTTGGCCCGCGAGCGCGCCAACTTTACCGACAGCCACCAGGACAAACTGTTAAAGTATTTGGCTTCGTTCTGTTTGGCCTCGCAGCTTAGAGAGACCGAAAGCCTTTTGGAATCCACTCAATTGGTTTACCGCTTGACTGGCTGGGTTCCCAACAAGAGCTGCATGGAAATGATGAAGGAGCTTGACGCGATAACGGAAGACCGCATCAGCATCCGCCAGTACAAGCCGGAGGAAGTTCCCGGCGTTTTGGCGGGCCACGAAAAGGTTCCCGTAAAATTGTCGCACGGAAAATTCGTCAGCGCCTTCCAGCGAATGATATTCAGCTACGGCTCGCCCTTGTACGGAACGATAGACCCGACGCCTTTTGTCGCGCTCTTCTTTACGATTTTGTTCGGCATAATGTTCGGCGACGCGGGCCAGGGCTTGGTTTTCTTTATCCTTGGAATTTTGATGGCGCGCAAAGTCGTCAAGCTTGGCGGCTGGAACCAGTTCGCTCCGATCTTTATCGGAATAGGAGCCGCCAGCATGGTGATGGGCTTGCTTACCGGCGAGTTCTTTGCCAACGAATCAATCTTGGAGCCCTTTGAGCGCTTTGTCACCGGCTTGTTCGGACAGCCGCGAAACCAGATTTTGCCGATGATGCCGCAGTCAAATCCGGAATCGATAAAGCGAATGTTCATGTTCTTTGGCTTTTCTATCGCGGTCGGCTTTGTCATCAATTCCACCGGCATCATAATCAATGTTGCCAACAACTTTTTGCAAAGAAAATTCGGCAAGGCGCTTTTTGGAAAGAGCGGCTTGGCCGGCGCGGTTTTCTTTTGGTACGTTGTTGTAATGGCGATAAGAATCGCGGCCTTCCATCACAGCCCCGCGCTTTACGATTGGATTGTGATCGGCGTCGCGCTTTTCTTTAGCGCTTTTGGCGAGCCTTTTATCCGCTTGGTGGAAGGCGAGCGGCCCGTAATCGAGAACGGACTTTTTGCGATGGTGATTGAGGCGGTGGTCGAGTTGTTGGAAACGGTCATCACTTATCTTTCAAACTCAATCAGCTTTTTGCGCGTCGGCGCCTTCGCTTTGGCGCACGCGGTTCTTGGCTTTATCATTCTTACGATGAGCGAGATGGTTGGCGGAGCGGGCGGCATCGCCGTCACCGTTTTGGGAAACGCCATCGTCGTCGTGCTTGAAGGAATGATCGTCGCGATCCAAGCGATTCGTTTGCAGTACTATGAATTCTTCAGCAAGTTCTTTAACGAGACTGGCCGGGAATTCATGCCGTATAAATTTGAATATAATAGCATAGGAGGTTCTTTATGAACAAAAAAATCATCGCTTTGGCGGCTTTGCTCTTTTGCGCGATTGCCGCGGGACTTTTTGCGGAAGAGACATCTTCCTCAAACAATGAAGGCCAGGTTGTAGAGCAAAAGGCCAACAATTCGCAGGCCATCAAGTATGTCGCCGCCGGATTGGCTGTAGGCCTTTCTTGCATTGCCGGCGGAATCGCCGTAGGCAAAATCGGCAGCGCCGCTATGGGCGCGATGAGCGAAAACGCCGAGCTTTCAGGAAAAGCCTTGCCGTTCGTAGGTTTGGCCGAAGGCATCTGTTTGTGGGGCTTCCTTGTAGCCTTGCTTATCATAATTCTGTAGGCAAAGGCCTGTGAATTATTTTGTGATTGGCGAACGCGAAATCGTTCTTGCCTTTGGCTTGGTTGGCGTTTCTGGAGCGGTTGTAGCAAACCGCGCCGAGGCGCTTGACGCTTTTAACCGCGTTACAGGCAAGGGCGGAACGATGAACGCTCCCGCAATCGAAGAACGCCCAAAAGTTCTCATTCTTACGGAAGAAGTTTCCATGTTGCTGGAAGACGAAATTGTTGACTGGCAGAGAGGAGCCAAGTATCCGTTGATTGTTGAAATCCCCGGAATCAACGGTCATTTGAGCGGCCGCAAAACACTTACGGATTCAATCCGCGAGGCGGTTGGCATTCAAGTATAGGGGAAGCTTAGGAAGTTTTTATGGAAGAATTACGCTCAACAGATATTCTTGACAAAGAAATCCAAAACGACGCGCGCAAAAAGGCCCAAGCCTTGCTTGACCAAGGAAAGCAAAAGGCCGCCGAACTTTTGAATCGCGTCAGCGAACGCCTTGAAGCCGCTAAAGAGCAAAAAGAAAAATTCTACGGCGCCAAGGAAGAAAAAATTAAAAAGGATTCGGACGCCTCTCTTCCGTTGGAAAAGGAACGCTTTTTGGTTTCGTTTATCGGAACTTCCATCAATCAAGGCATAGAAGATTATTTAAAAAATTTGTCTTCCGCTCAGCGCCTGCAGCTTGTGACAAAGCTTTTGGACGGAAAGGAAGATTTGGTAAAAGACAAAAAATTCTCAGCCAAGGTTTGCGGCTTTGACAAAAAAGAAGCGCAAGAAGCGGTTGAAAAAAAGCTTGGAAGCAAATTGCTTTCTTGCGAAACAGTTCAGAATGTACATGACCCTGACGGAATCGTTCTTGAGTCGGAAGACCGAGGCGTAAAAATCAGGTTGACAATAGAAGAAATCATCGGCGCGGCAAAGGACAAGCACTACCAAGAAATGTGCTCCGCGCTTTTTGGCGGGAGGCTTTAAATGACTCGCGGAACGATTGAACGTGTTTCCGGCCCGATTATTTTTGCAAAGGGCTTGGAAGGCGCCGGCCTTTACGATGTCGTTAACGTAGGCCAAAAAAAATTGATGGGCGAAATCATCCGCCAAAATCAGGGCAGCGCCACGATTCAGGTTTACGAAGACGTGACCGGCCTTAAGGTTGGCGAAGAGATTGAGTGCGAGGACAGGCCGCTTTCGTTGCACCTTGGCCCCGGCTTGGTCGGAACGATTTACGACGGAATCCAGCGCCCCCTTAAAACAATGTACGAAGAGAAGGGCTCTTTCTTGCTGGCCGGCGAACGCGCCGAAGCCCTTGACCTGGAAAAGAAATGGGAATTTAAAGCAAGCGCAAAAGAAGGCGACCCAATCGCTCCCGGCCTTGCCTTGGGAACGGTTCAAGAAACGTCGTCGATTTTGCATACGATAATGGTTCCGCCGCAAACTCGCGGCCGCGTATTGAAGGAGTTTAAGGGAAGCGGCTCTTACACCGTTGACGAGGTGATCGGCGTAACCGAGCTTGGCGAAGAGATAAAGCTTAGCCAATACTGGCCGGTGCGAAAGCCGCGCCCCTACACGGAAAAACTTGGCGTAACCGAGCCTCTTATCACGGGCCTCCGCGTCATCGACGTTTTCTTTCCGCTTTCAAAGGGCGGAACGGCGGCGATCCCCGGCGGCTTTGGAACCGGAAAGACAATGACGCAACATTCCATCGCAAAATGGTGCGACGCGGACTTGATCATTTACATCGGATGCGGCGAGCGCGGAAACGAAATGACCGACGTTCTTACCGAGTTCCCCGAGATCATCGACCCGCGAACCGGCCGCTCTTTGATGGAACGAACTATTCTTATCGCCAACACTTCAAACATGCCGGTAGCCGCGCGCGAAGTAAGCCTTTATTCAGGAATCACGCTCGCCGAATACTACCGCGACATGGGAATGGCGGTTGCGATTATGGCCGACTCTACAAGCCGCTGGGCGGAAGCCTTGCGCGAGCTTAGCGGCCGCATGGAAGAAATGCCGGCGGAAGAAGGATTCCCGGCGTATCTTCCCACGCGCTTGGCTGAGTTCTACGAACGCGCCGGCCGCGTAATTAGTTTGGACAAAAAAGAGGGCAGCGTAAGCGTCATCGGCGCGGTTAGCCCGCCCGGCGGCGATTTTTCGGAGCCGGTAACACAGCACACAAAGCGCTTTATCAGATGCTTTTGGGCCTTGGACCGCGACTTGGCCAACGCGCGCCACTATCCCGCCATCAGCTGGATGAACTCCTACAGCGAATATCTCGTGGAGGTCGCCGAATGGTGGAAGAACAAGGACCAGGACTGGAAGGCCAACCGCGACCTCCTGATGAACATCCTGCAGGAGGAGAACAGCCTGCAGCACATCGCGAAACTCGTCGGGCCCGATGCGCTTCCTGATTCGCAGCGGCTCACGCTCCTGATCGCCGAATACATAAAGAACGCCTTCCTGCAGCAGAACTCGTTCGACACCGTCGATATGTACTGCTCGCCAGAAAAGCAGTCGTGGATGATGCGCCAGCTCGCGGATTTCACAAGACGCGCACGCGCAGTCATCAAGAAAGGCGGCACGCTTGCCGACATCAGCAACCTGCAGTCGCTCCCGCGAATCCTCCGCATGAAGAGCGAAATCCCCAACGGCGACCAGAAGAAGATGGCCGCCCTCGAACAGGCCGTCAGCTCCGATCTTGACGGCCTTGAAAGGAGGTTCAGCAGATGAGAATGCCTGGACTTACATACAAGGGCGTCAAGAACATAGACGGTCCGCTTGTATTTATCGAAAACATCAAGGGAGTCGCATACGACGAACTTGTCTCCGTCACAACGCCGTCTGGCGAAGAGCGCCTCGGGCAGGT
>JAEEGK010010414.1_pt1 | contig 21459 bp, 14 predicted proteins | sample 8958771 | NCBI WGS metagenome assembly JAEEGK01 (sample SAMN16246547, study PRJNA631951) | gut metagenome | biome: gut microbiome; feature: rumen; material: SC-attached | host: Bos | place: Iran: Karaj | collected 2018-10 | reverse complement strand
TCTTCTTCTTTTTTTTCTTCTTCTTTTTTTTCTTCTTCTTCTTTTTTTTCTTCTTCTTCTTTTTTTTCTTCTTCTTTTTCTTTTAGATTTTTATAGTTTGATATTTCTATTGTGTATGATTTGAATCCTATTTTCATAATATTTATATCCTTTTCTGGGATTTTTAATAAATGAGAATATTCTTTTTTTTTATTATTTAAAAATTCTTTTTGGACTTCTTCATCAATTAATAATGAAGGATTTTTTTTTTCATTTATATCATATGTTATTGTTATTATTTTTTTATATGCATCTCCTGTTGATATTGCTTGAACTAATGGTAAAACAATTTTTTCCTTTTCTTTTATATAATCTTTTTTTATTGCTACTGATATTTTATTATTTATTAAAAGTTTTGATAAAATTCCTTCCATAAATAATGTTGTATTTTCTTCTGCTTTTTCAGCTTCTTTTAATGGAATAAATTGTTCTGGATTATTATATGTTTCATATATTATTTTATTTTTCATATATATTCCAAATTCTATTAATAAATTATGATATTCTTGTCCTTTTAATTCTTCATTTAATATTTTTTCACATGTTTCTTCTATTAAATCATTTCTTCTTTTATGATTATCTGGATTTTTAATTTGAGCTTCTATTAATTCTTCATCTGATATATTATCATTTGTATATTTGTTTATTTTTTTTAATATCTCTTTTTTATTTAATTCTACAAATTTTACTTTCTAAATAATCTGATATTGATGGATGACTTAGATTTCTTTTTTTTTAAATTTGCTATAATATTTTTAAATATTCTATTTGCTTCATATCTATTCATTGTTCTCATATCATAAAATAGAAGATCAGATTTTATTAATTCATATTTTGTTTCTGATTGACTTACTTTTTTTTAATTTTTGAATATTTATCTCAATTTTTTTTTTATTTCTATATATTATTTTAATAAAATAATAATTTGAAAATAGGGAATAGTTTTAATTAATATATTATTGACTTATTCTATTAGATTCAATTATTCAAATTTTATATAAAAAATATACAAAAAATAATAAATTTAATATTTATTATACAAATTTCTTCATCAATTGTAATTCCAATATAATATTTGATTTTGTATTATCTTTAATAAGATAAAGTTGATTTTACTTTTTATTTTTTTAATTTATTAAATTTTTATTATTTTTAAGATTATTTAAAAAAAATGATTAATTCTTTTTGGAAAAAATTTACATTATATAATCTTGGATTATTAATAATAATAATAAGAATATATGGGTTTTTTATTGAAAAATATAATTCAAAAGACAATATAAATTCAATTTTTCCTTTAATAGATGAAAATGGATATTCATTTAAAGAACAAATTGAATGTGATTTTGATACATTAGAATTAATAACAAATAAATTAACAAAAGGAATTTATCCAGAAGAATTTAATATTTCTAATTTAACATCAAATAAATGTTTTAACTTTAAAAAAATAGATAAATGTGCTGAAAATAATTTATGTGAAAATAAATTTATAAACTTAAAAATGAATAATAATTCTTTATTAGAAAATATTCTAAAAGATGAAGAAAGTTTATTTTGGGAAACAATTTTTAATGAAAATAATTTTATGAATAATAAATCAATGAATTTTTTATATAAAATTTTATCTGGTTATAAATCTTATATTCATATAATGTTTTATAAACAATTAAATAATTTATATTTCTTAGAAGAGAGAATTACTCATTCAAATGATAAATTAAATAACTTATTTTATTTAGAATCAATTTTACTTAAATCATTTATGAAATTAAAAAATGAAAAATTATTTATGTTTGAATATGTTAATCTAGATAAAGAATATTTAATTGACTTTACTGAAAAATGTATAAATAAGTATTTTTACATTTTAAATTTAAGTAATGAAATAAAAAATGAGACATTAAAAATTATTCAAAAAATTCAAAAAATAATAACAATCATATCTAATGAAAATTTATTAATTATGAAAAGTTGTATATTAGATTTTAAAGCAATTGAAACTATGTTTAAAATATTATTTGAGTTAAAAATTTCTTTAGATGAAATTAAGGAATTTAAATTTTTTTTAAGAAATTATATTAGAAATATTAATTTAATATTTGAGGTTGAATCAAAATTGAATGAAAAAAATAAAATAAAAGAAAAAAATTTAAAAATCGTTTCATATATCTTTTATATTATTTCTTTTATTATTATTTTAATTATGAATTGGATATTTTTAAAAAATAAGAAGAATCAAAATAAAAAGTTTTTTAATACAAATAAAGGAATAAATATGCGTAAATATCAAATTTATAAAAAAAATTTAGATAAAATAAAAGAAAATGAACAAATAAATCAACCAAGATCATATGATAGTTTCTCAAAAGAAGAACAAGGTTATATTGATAAACTATTAAATTATCAAAATAATAGTTATTAATTTAATAATAATCAATTGTTAAATAGTTAAAATTATATAAATAAATCTAATTTATATTAATACACGTAACCTTTTTAAGTTAATAATATTAAAAAAAATAATTAATTTTATTTTAGAGGTTGATTTAAATGAATAAAATTAAAGAATCTATATATAATAATATTAGCATTACAAATATATATACAAGAAAACTTATTCGTAATGCAACACAATAAACTAATTGAAATAAAATTAATATCAATAAACATATTAATTCTGTTAGATTAATATTCAAAATTAATATTTTCAACAAATCTATCATATTGTTGAAATGTTTCTTCATCAACATAAAGAGAAAATTCAATAAGAGATAGAAATTCATATTCTAAAATATCAATTTCTTTTTTACTAACACCACCAACTTTCGCATAAAATTCATTTTTTAAAATATTATCTTCATTATATTTAATTGCAACAATCATTGATGCAATAATTAATTTATGAATGTTAAAAAAATTCAAATTTATATAATTCATTTCACAAAATCTATCAATGTAAATTAAAATTAACATTAAAGTTGAATCTTGCATTTTTGTGTATTTCACAATTCTTTCTAAGAAATCAAAAATTGAAATTGAAGGTATTTTTTTTGATAAAAATGGTTTAATAATACTTGAATTATTGTCTTTATTCTTATTACTTTCTTCACATATTCCTGTTAATAAATCAGAAATTATTTCGATTTCTTTTCTTTGATTTTGTCTAGTTATTTGAGGTTTTTCAAATTGGAAATTATTATTAGATTTATTAACTACAAGCACCATATTTAAAAATAATTTAAAGATATTTCTATTTATATCATTTAATAATTATAAAAAATAAAATTTATACTAATATACTATAAATTATTGTATAAAATTTTATTTATTTGATGATTATATAGAAAAAAAGAAATCAAAAATAGTTTATGATAAAGTTAATTTCATTGTTAACATTTTACAAATTAAGATTTTATTATAATCTAATAAATACCAAAAAAATAAATAATATTTTAATTGAAAAGTAGAATTTATTGTATTATTTAAAAAAAATAATTATACAAATAGATAATCATCTGAATCATTATAATTAATGATATATTATATATTATATAATTAAAATATTATAATGTATAATATTTTTTTATTATAAATAATATAGATATTATAAAAATAAAATTTATATTTTTTCAAAAAAAAATTAAACAATATATCAATTAAAATATATATAGAATAAGAATATTTAAAAGCATTTAAAAATTTTTAGTTTTATTATATTTTTCATTTAACTTCTCTTTATATCTTTTATAAATGATTTTCTTTTCATTAATTATTTTAAAATGTTTCTTATTTAATTTATATTGTGTTCTAAAAACAGAACCAGTTTGTCTGGGATCACTAGAATATTGTAATTGATTAATTGATTGAAATTCATTTCTCCAATTTTTTTTTTTCTTTTTATGAGAGAAAAAATTATATAAATCTGGAAATTCACCATCATCAATAACTTTATATTTTTGTAATTTTTTTAAAGTAATTGGAGCTTTATAAGAACCTAAATTTGATATTGAATTTAAACTCATATTATTATGATTATGATTATTTTTAATATTTGTTATATCTTGTTTCAATGAAGATAATGTATTTATTGTATTATTAAAAAAAGTATTTTGTGATGTATTATTATTAGTTTTATTATTTATACTATAATTATAATGTGTAATATTATTTAATGATGTTAAAAATGCTGTTGATGTTTTTGATTTATTAAAATTATTTCTTGTTTTTTCTTCTGTTATATCTTCGTAAAATGTTGGTGAATTTGAGGCAAATTCTATATCATTTAAAAAAGGTGATTTTAACATATTTTTTTTTACTTTTTTATATAATCTATCTTCGTAACTTGCGAATTTTGGCATTGAATTATCATTTAATTCTTTCTTTTTCTTTTGCGATTTCATTTTGTATATATTTTCAAAAACATTTTTATTAATATTATTATTCATATTTTCTTTTATTATAATATTTTGTAAATTAATTGTTTTAATATTTCGAATATTATTATTTTTTAAAATATTATCATTTAATAATATCTTTTTCTTATTATCAATTTCAATTTTATTAGAAATAATATTATTCTTATTAATTTTTTTTTTTTCATTTTCTAAATTTTCTTTTTTCTCAGTTAAAACTCCAACAAAATTTTTATCAATTACTCTTAAAGAAATATTATTTATATTAATAAGTCTATTTTTAATAATTTCTAATTTATGACTACAAAAATTTTCTAATAAAATATAAGTTTTTTCATCTTCTGAAGCTAAAATAAAAGGTATATGATTAACACTTAATTTAAAAAGTATTGTATCATCAGAATGAACAATTCCAGTAAAAAAATTATTCATTCCATAAAAAAAAGGAATTAAAGATAAAGTTTCTTTTTTATCATAAATAAATATTCTTCTTAAATTATTTTTAGATAAATCATTTAAAATTTGATTAGGATGATTTATTAAATTAGGAAAATTAGAATCATCATTTACAAAATGATTATTATTATCTTCATCTTGAATATCATTTAAATATTTAATTAAAGCATGTGTTTCTAAAACACTTTTTTTAGTAGATAATTCAATTTCTCCTTTACTAATAAAATAAATAAATTTTACTGGTGAATTTTCTTTAAATAAAATAGTTCCTTTTGGTAATAATTCTTTCATAAATAAAGGAAAATATTCTCTTTCAAATTTTCTTTTTGAAATTTGAGAAAAAAAAAATGAATTATATAAAAAATTTAAATCTTTTATTCTAATTTTTCCTCCTTCACTTTCTAAATATTCATTATAAATATTTGTCTTTAATAAACATAATTCAGTATCTTCATAAGCAATTGCTCTTTCTAAATATTTATAATTTTCACAATCTCCAAAATAATTTCCACATGATGCATCTTCTTTATCTTGATAATAATAAATAATTAAATCTTTTTTTCTTTTTTTATCTAATAAAATTTCATATTTTTGACAATCTTCTAATGTTACTTCTACAATATAATCATTTATTTTATCATTAATTTCATTTTTTGACATTTTTTCAAAATTAATATCAATTTCTTTTAAATCAATTTTTAAATTTTGTAAATCTTCTTTTGTTATTTTTAAAAAACCTTTTCTTTGAGAAATAATTTTCAAAAGTATATTTTTCATTCTTTTGAAATCATTATAATCAATTTTAATAATTGGTTTATTTATACCAATTGTTTTTCTAAGTAAAGAATCATCAAAATTATTTTCCATTTCAATTAATTTACAATAATATTCATATCCAGTTAAATTTTCATTTCTTTGTTCTGGAATAGATAAAATAACTCTTCCAGTTAAAACAATATAAATCATTTCAGAAGGATCATCATTTCTATAAATAATATGATTTTTTTCAAAATGTTCATATTTAACATATGTTGAATATATAATTGCCATTTTATCAAAATTTGATTGTTCAATTCCATCTTTCTTTAATTTATTTTTTAAATTTGAATTTTCTATAAAATGTTTTATTATACTTGATTCTTCTAATGTTCTTTTTGTTGGATCTTTTTTTAATATTTTTATATAATTTTTATTTGTAAAATTTGAGGGATCAATATCAATATAAGTCATTGATGCTAAATTTCTATGAACTTTACTTGATAAATAATTTTTTTGATTTTCTAATTTTTGTGGTTTATTAAAATCTAAACTTGCATATCGAATTCTTGTACTTTTTGTTTGTTTATTTATTGGATCTAATTTTGATTGAAGATTATTTTGTGTATTTAAAAATGAATTATCTGAAGTTCTTCTTTTAAAATTAGAAAAAATACCTCTTTGATTATTCATATTTTTTTAGTTATTAATTTATAATTACAATAATTTATGTTTATTTATTTTTTATTGTATTTAAAAATTGTTAATATTTTAATTTTTTTTGAATTTATTTTATTTGTAAAATAATAAAAATGGAAAATTTAAATTTTGAAAGTGAAAATAATAAACTATTACAATCATCACAAATAAATTTAATAGAAATAAAAAGATTATCAAATTTCTTTCAAATATTTGTAGAAAATTATCAAGAAACAATAAATAATTTTCAATCAAAATTACAAAATACTGATATAATAGCACATGATTCAATATTACTAACAAATATAAATGGTATGTTTCAAAATTTTCTTCCAATAATGAAAAATACTGAAAATATTTTATCAAAAATAATAATTGATATTATATCACCTTTAGAACAATTTAATACAACTCAACATTCAATTTATCAAGAAAATTTATATCGTTATGCAAAAATAGTAAATGAATATAAATTTTATAAAAAATTAGTAGAATATACAAAAAATAATTATTATAAATTATCATATGAATATTCTTTTTTTGAATCTCAAAATAAACAATTATCAAATGTTAAAAAAGAAGTTAAAGATTCATTAATAGAAATGAGTTCAAATGCAAAAGCAAATGAATTATTATATAGATATGAATTAGAACAATTTAATTTTCATATTGATAAATTAAATGACGAATATAAAAAATTAAATGAAGAAATTAAAAGAAATGAAGAATTTAGAATAACTTTTATAAAATCTTCAATTGATAAATTTAAAAATTTTTATCAGGAGTTTATAAAAAGTTTTCAAGAATATTTAGATTTAATGAATAATTATATTTCTGATGATATATGTGAAAAAGATAAAAAATATTATTATAATGAATTTGGAAAATATAATAAAGAAGAAGGGAGATTTCCAAAAGAGAATTTTGTATCTTATTTAGATTATTTAACTCAAAATTTAAATATTAATGAAACTTCTTTTCAAATTTTTGTAGATGAAAAAGAAGTATTTCCATTATTAAAAGAAGATGAATTAAAAAATTTAGCAAATAATATTACAAATGATTTATTAAATGAAAATGATATTAAAATAATTAATGTTACTAAAACAATAGAACAATTAAGAAATAATAAAAATAATTTTGCTCAAATTTTATTAGATATATTTTTAGATAAAATGAAAAAATATTCATCAGCAAAATTTACAAATTTAAAAAATATGGAACATTTTGCTAATTTATTATCATATATTTCAATTACTAATAATAATGTATCAAAACCTAGTTTTAAAGTTAATTTTAAGATTATATATTTATCAGAAAGAATTTTTTATCAAAATAAAATAACAGGAGATGTAATTTATTTATGTGCTTTATTGAGTAAAAATAGATTTTATAAAAATAAATCTTTTTGGGAAAATATTATTGAATTAAAATTAGCAAATAAATTAGAAGATCATATTGAAAGATTAAAAGAATTAATATTACCAGAAGAAAAACAATTAAAAGGTGGAATATTTCAAAAATTAAATTTTTTAAAAGTAGATGTACATAAAACAAGTATTGTAGGATTAAATAGAATAAATAAATTAATAAAAAATTACAATTCAATTGAAGATACTAAAGTACCAATTATTGATAGAATGGCAACAAATGAATTATCAATTATAATCAGAGATAATATTCCTAGTTTATGTTCTTTTAATTTATTTCCTGAAGAATGTTTAGAAATGATATCAGATTTAGCAAGAAAATATAATATTAATAAGGATTATATTAATTTTTATGCTATATATTTTCATGTTTGTTTCTTTACAGTAAGAAAAGAAATTCATAATGAAAATTATGTAAATTTATTTAAGAAAGATGAACATTCTAAAAAAAATATTATTTTATTATCTAATTCATTAATATTTTTAGATAAGAAAGATTATTTGAATTTACTTTTATTATCAAAACAAATTAAAACTAAATTAATTAAAAAAATGTATAAAATAATATTAAAAAAGAAAGAAACTACTTTAAAAACACGTTTAGAAATATGGGAAAATTTATTAAATATAAAAGAATTAAAAAAGAAATATAATTATGAAGAAACATTAAATTTACCAAATGATGACAAAGTAATAAATGATATTAAAATAGATGTTCAAAGAACTTATTTTCAAAATTTACCAAATCAAGAAGAAATGCAAAAAAAAATTTCAAAAGTATTAAATGCAGTATCAAAATTAAATGGAGAAATAAAATATTGTCAAGGAATGAATTATATTGTATCATTTTTATTAGAAGTTTTAGATGAAGAAGAAGCATTTTATATCTTTTTATCTTTTTTCAAATCAACAGAATATAATTTATTATTTGAAAAAGATTTAGATAAATTAAAATGTTTTTTTTATATTTTCCAAAGATTAATTTCATTATTTGAACCAGAATTATCAAATTTTTTTAATTCAAATGGTGTAAATGTTAATTTTTTTTTACCTCATTGGTTTATTACTTTATTTTTAAGCTCAAGACAATATATAAATCAAAAAGAAATTCCTTTTTCTTTAATTAGAATATTAGATAATTATTTTGTTGGTGGATGGAAAAATTTAATGAAAGTTGGTATTTTTGTTTTACATTCTTGTGAAGATCAATTAAGAAAAATGAAATATGAAGATATGCTTTCTTATTTAATTAATGAAATTAAAAAATTTGATTTATTTTCTGAAGGAAAACTTGAATTACTTGAAAAATGTTTTGAAAAAAAGAGAATTAGTAAAAAGTTAATTAGATTAATTGAAGATGAATATAGACAAGAAATGAAATTGAAAGAAAAAGAAAATAAAAATAAATAAAATATTTTTTTGTTTCTTATAGATTTTTAATTATGTTTGATTTAATTTAAAAATTGTTTTAATTATTTTTCTCTTTTTTTTTCTTTATTTATTTTAATTATATTATTATTAAATGGAAGAAAAAGAAATTGAAAAAGAAAATAATAGTAATAATAATATTAATCAAGAAGAAGAAAAAAAATTTGAAAAAAATGAAAATGATATAATTAATGCAAATAAAAATAATAATAATGATGATTTTTTTGCAAAAATTAAATCAATTAAAGATAAGCATAAAGAACATAATGACGAATCTAAAAAAATACATTTTTCATTATCAGATTATAAAATGGATAAAGTTTTAGGTGATGAAAAATTAAAAAGTATTTTTGAAATGTTAGAACCAAATAAAAATAATTATCCTTCAGTAAATTTTCAAATACAAAAAAAATATATAAATGATATTGAATCATTATTTCCAAAAACAAATTTTAATAATATTCAACCTTCAAATAATAAAGTAATAAATCAATTAAATTCACTTTATAAAGATATTGATTTATTAAATGAAAGAAATAAACCAAGTAATAATCAAATAAAAAGATTTGAAGAAATACAAAAAAATTTAAATGAAAATCTCAATAAAAAAATAAATAAAGGATTATATAAAAAAGAAAAAGAAAATGATTATAATAATACTAATACAAATATGTTAAAAACAGCAAAATTTTATGAAACAAATAATACATCAAATACTTTTAGAGAATATTATCAAATTGGTTCATTTTTGAATATAACTCCTCCTTCGTTAAATCCAAATCCAAATTATATAAAAAGAGATAATAATAATTATAATAATATATTTGATTCTTCTAAATTTTCTTCCACAATTGATTTAAAATATAATAAAAATTATTTTAATTCTGAATTATCTAGATTATATTCTAATTTAGATAAAGCTTGTGATTTACCAATTAAAAATAGGAATAATAATAATAATAGAAGGAATATTTATAGAAAAAATATTGGATTAGTATCTCAATATTATAATACAACAAATATATTCAAAAAATAATAAAATAAAAAAATAAAAATAAAAAGTATTTTTTATTTAAATTAAAACTTTTAATAAAAGCAAAAAAAAAAAATATAAAAGAATAAATTAAAATAAACCTTTTTTTAAAAATAATAAATTAAAATGAATAATAAAACAGAAAAATGTGAAAATTGTAGACAAGAAATACCTTCATTAAAAATAAAAGCTCATAAATCATTTTGTTTAAAAAATAATAAATATTGTCCAACATGTAGTAAAGTATTTTTAAAAAGTGAATTTGAAGAACATTTATTAACACATATTCCAATAAATTTTAATAGAAATCCTTCAAATGTACCAGAAAAAAAAACAATAACAAATCAAAAAAATTCTATATCAGAACATAAAAAACATTGTCATCATGAAAAAGAAATACCAAAAATTGAAAAAAAAAAAATTCATGTTGATGATTCTTTAGGTTTAAAACAATGTGATTATTGTTATAATATGTTTGATAATATAGAAGAGCATTTAACAAAATGTCAAGCAAAAAAATATATTGAAGAAGAAAATAGAAAATATTATGAAAGTTTAAAAAAAAGAATGGAAGATGATAATAAATTAGCAAATAAATTATCAAAAGAAAAACCAATTATGGATACTAAAAATGATGAAAATTTAGCAAAAGAAATACAAGATAAATTAAAACCAATTATTGATACTGATAAAGATGAAGAAATGGCAAAAGAATTACAAAAAAATTTAAAACCAATTATTGATACAGATAAAGATGAAGAAATGGCAAAAAGTTTACAAAAAAAATTGAAACCAATTATTGATACAGATAAAGATGAAGAAATGGCAAAAAGTTTACAAAAAAAGTTGAAACCTATTATTGATACTAATAAAGATGAAGAAATGGCAAAAAGTTTACAAAAGAAAATGAAACCTATTATTGATACTAATAAAGATGAAGAAATGGCAAAAAGTTTACAAAGAAAAATGAAACCTATTGTTAATACTAATAATGATGAAGAAATGGCAAAAAAATTACAAGAAGAATTAAATAGAAATAAATTTAATAATAATAATTTTATGAATACAAATGGTTTTATAGATGAAGATTTAAAAAGAGTAATTGAAGCAAGTAAAAATGACTATTAAAAGAAAGAATAAGAAATTACAAATAATAAAATAATATATAATTAATATAAATTAAAAAAAAATAAAAAATAAAAAAATAAAAAAATAATTATTAATCATTTAAAAAAATGATTGAATTTCTTTTAATGGTAAATAAACAAGGGCAAACTCGTTTAGCACACTATACAAAATATATATCAATAAAAGAAAGAACAACATTAGAAGGAGAATTAGTACGTAAATGTTTATCAAGAAATAATAAACAATGTGCATTTTTAGATTATAGACAATATAAAATAATTTATAGAAGATATGCTTCATTATATTTTATTCTTGGATTAGATATAGAAGATGATTGTAATGAACTTTCTTTATTAGAATTAATTCATAATATTGTTGAAACACTTGATAAATATTTTGAAAATGTTTGTGAATTAGATATTATGTTTAATTTAGAAAAAGCACATTTTATTGTTGATGAATTTTTATGTAATGGATGTATTTTAGATGCTAATAGAGCTAATTGTCTTTCTCCTATTAATGCTATTGATACTCAGAAATAATTTTTTTTGTTTTTAGGTTTTTTTATGTTTTTTTCATTTTTATTTTTTCTTTTTTTTAGATTTTGTTATATGAAAAGCTATATTAATTTATGAAAAATTATATTTAATTTTTTTTTTTTATAATTTATTTTATTTTTTTTGAGGATTTTTTAATATTTCTGATTTTGTTATTTAATTATTTTATTTTTATTTTAATTTTTAAGAGTAATAAATTGTATTAAATTGTATTTTATAAAAGAAAATAATATTAATATTAAAATAAAAATCTGATTTTATTAATTGAAGAACAAGTAATAATTTAATACCCATCAAATAATGTTTCAATTAAAAAAATATACATTATTAAATAATAATATACTTCCTTTTAGAAAATCTAAAATTAAAAATAATAAACAACTACTATTATATAAAAAAATAAATATATAAAACAGAATAAAATATTACTAGTAATAAACATTTATTTATTAAAAATTTATATAACAAAAGAGATTTATAGTTTTTTAGCTAATTTTAGTATATAATTATTAAAAAAAAAATGATTTCAATCTTATAAAAGATGGGTAAAAGGAAAATAGAAATGACAAAAATTCAAAATAAATTAAATAGTCAAATAACATATTATAAAAGAAAAAAAGGATTAATAAAAAAAGCATTAGAATTATCTGTATTATGTGATGTAGAAATTTTTTTAGTAATAGTAGATAAAAAGAAAAGACTTTCAATTACTTCATCAAATGTCTCTGCAAAAGAATTTATTAACACTTATTTTAAAAATATAGATGAATTAAATATAAAAGAAGAATTAAATGCAAATGATTATATAAAAATGACAAAGAAAACAAATAGAAAAAAAGCAAGTGATAGATTAAATAAAAAAAAAGAAAATATAAATATTGAGAAAAATATTTTAGAAAAGAAAAAAAGAGATTTAAATGATATAAAAAATGGATTTAAATTTAAAATAGCAATTCCAAAAAAAGGAAATATAAACACAAATATATCAAATAATAATTTAAATAAAGTTATATTCAAAAATGAAAAAATAGAAAATGGAAATAATAACAAAATAGAAAATAAAAATACCGAAAATAACGAAAATAATTTATATAATGAAAAACAATATATTGAACAAGCAAAAAAATCAGCAACAATAACATCTCGTTCATCATCAATAAAAGAAATACCAAAATTAAAACAAATATCATTTAATAAAATAACTTATAATAATCTAAATCAAAATAATCAAAAGAAAATATCAAATATAAATAATTCATTAAATTCATTAAAAAATAAAAAATTTCATGTATTTATAAATAATCAAAAATCACCAAATTTATTTTTAAAATCAATTCAAACAATGTATACTCCTCAAAAGAAATATTTTGATTTTAATCCTTTTAATTCTTTTATTAATAATAACAAAGGAAATGATATTTATAATCAATTAAGTCCTTATATAGCAACACCAAATTATCTTAATCAAAAAAGATTAAGAGAATTTTCTGAAAATAATGGAGTTTCTCCTGCTTTAATGTCTAATCATAATAATTTAAGTCCTTTATTTAATTTTCCTAATTTTATTAATATAGATAGTAATGGTATTAATAATTTAAATTCTCCTTTTCTTAAAAATGGTGATTTGGGAAAAGATAATTCTCAAACTAATATAGTTAAAAATGAAAGTAATTTATTTAATTTTGATAATTATATTGAGAGTAATAATGATAAATAAAATGTATTAACTTATGGGATTTATTTTGTTATTTTTTGTAACAAGATTTTGCAATTTTGTTAATTCTAGTATATTTTAAATTATAGCTAATTATAAATTATTTATTTAATGAGTTAAATATTTTTTTTGAAATAATATTATTAAATATGAAATTTTTGATAATAAAATTACTTATTATATCCAAATATAAAGGAGTACAATATTTAATCATATTCCATCTTCTAAAAAATAAACAAATTATAAATTCTTTTTTTTTCATTTATTATTAATTAATATAGAATTTTTATTTTTATTTTTTTATTTGGATTAATCTAATTTATTAATTTAAAAATATTCAAAATATTCTTTATTTTTTTCTTAATTTGAAAAAAATTACTTTAATTATTTTTCCATTATATTTGAATATTATTTAACAATATATTTATTATATTTTCTAATATTTTATTCTCTTTTTTATTCTTTTTAATTATTTTTAATATAGAGTTTAAATAAACATGTAATATAATTCATTTATTTTATCAATTTCATTTTTTTTGAATTAAATTTAATTTCCTATATTTTGAATTATAAATTTCTATATGTAAAAGTTATTTATTTCTTTCTAATATAATTAGTATATTTATGTAGAATTAAATGAAATATAATTTCTTTTAATATTTCAGATAAAGTTTCAAATAAAGAAAGATATTTATCAAAGTAAAATTCATTAGATTATATTTTAAAAATATTTTTCATTAATATTATTTTTTGAAATAGTGAAATTCTCATTATATTTGTTTACAGATCTTCAATTGAATTTTATATTCTTTGTTTATATCAGATGTAGTAAAAAAGAATTTTTGTTTTTTTTGTATAAGAGGAGCAGATAAACTTTACATGTAATTAAATAAATATATTTTTTAAATAATTTATTAATAGAAGTCAAATTAATTATAATTTAATTATTTTTAATATGAAAAAAAATTAATAAAGTTAAATTTCAAATTTAAATTAGTTTAATAAATTAAATATACATTCAATGATAAACAATATCAAATCTCAAAAAATCACTTATCGTCATTATGTAAATATTATATATATTAACTATAAATTTTTAGCAAATTAAAAATAATGAAAACAACAATGATATAAAACAAAATAATAAAAAAATTCAAAAAAATAATCAAAAAAGATATTTTGGCAAAGACTTAAAAAATACAAATAATAATGTAATAGAAAATTATGAACAAAATAAATTTAATCTAGATAAAGAAAATAATAAAAATAACATAATAAAAGAAGAGAAAAAGAAAATAATGGAAGAAAAATCAAATAAGATAAAAAATACTTATATTCTTTTAGGTAAAGAAAAAACTTTAAAAAATGAAGATTTACTAATAGAAGAAATAGAATATAATCAAAGAAACAATCCTCAATATTTAACAGAATATTCAAACCAAATATTAACTCATTTAAAAGAAACCGAAAATATAAATATTCCAAATTATGAAAAATTATTTAATAATCAAATAGAAATAAACAATGTTCATAGAATGGGAGTAATACATTGGATTATTTCAGTATGTGAAAGATTTGAATTATTACCAGAAACTTTATATTTAACAATTAATATTTTTGATAGATATTTAGAAAAGAAAACTTTATTAAGAAAAAATTTACAATTAGTAGTTAGTACTTGTTTATTAATTGCTTCTAAATATGAAGAAATTTATGCTCCTGAAATTAGAGATTTTATTTATATTTCTAAAGGATTGTTTACTAGAGATGATATTATTAATATTGAATATGATATTTTGAAAGTTTTAAATTTTAATTTATTAACTGTTTCTCCTTATATTTTTTTAGTTAGATTTTTTTTCATTTCTGGAAATGATAATATGAAAGTTTTTTATTTAGCTTCTTATATTTTAGATATTTGTTTAACTGATATTTCTTTTTGTAAAAAAAGTTCTTCTTTAAAAGCTTCTGTTGTTTTATATATCTCAAGAAAAATTATTTTAGAAAATGTTAAAAATATTTGGAATAATTCTTTAAAAATTCATTCTGGTTATAGTGAAAGAGATTTAAAAGAAAGTATTAAAGAATGTGCTAAATATACATATAATTATACTAGTAATAAATATACAAAAAATTTTAAAAAGTTACCATCATATATTAAGTATTCCAGTGAAAAATATGAAGCAATTTCTATTTTTTTTGAAAAATTTTTGAATGACACAATTAATAGTTATAAAAAAGGGAAATAAAAATTATTTAATGAAAAGGAATTAGTTTTTATTTTATTGATGTAAATATATTTATTATATATAGTGTTTTTTAATGTTAATAATCAATTAATTAAATTTAAAAATTTTAAAAAAAAATAATTTAAAAAATATATAAAATGAATTATTAATTTAATTTAAATTAAATAAATGTCGAAATTTAGCCAAATTGAAAATTATTCATGGAGAAAAAAATTTGATAATCATGATAAATTAGATAATTTCATTCAAGAATCATTGAACAAATTCAAATTTACAAAATCACATCCAGAATTATTAAAAAATATATCTTCATTATCTCATTTAATTCTAAATTCAAAACCAAGTCTTCCTGATTTAGTAATTTTCAGTAAGCCCTTTAATAAAAATAATTGCTTTTATTCATATAAAAATAATAATAAATACATTAGTTTTCCTAGAAGAAAATTTTTTGTTAATTATGCAATTAAAAGTAAAGTTAATAATCAAGAAAAAGTTAATTTAATAAAATCAAGTGAAAAATTACTGAATCAAAATAGTTTTAAATCAATGAATAAAGAGAAAAAAAGTAATTCCAAAATTAGTTCATTTTCAAAATCTTTTAAGGAAAAACCATATAATTTCTTATCAGAAAGAAATAATTATGGAAAAAATAATAAAAGTAAAATCAGGAAAATTGAGCCATTTTCATTAAGTTTAAATAATAATGATAATAATTCAAATACAAAAAATCTACAAAAGAAATTATTTATTGAAGTAGAAATTCCATCTTCTCCAAAGAAAGAAGAAAAAGAAATATCATTAAATAATGAAAATCAAAATCAAAATAATAATGAAAACAAGGACAATAATAATAAAGATATTAATAATGAAGAAAAAAAATATAATTTATCACCTGAACAACTATCTGAAATAAAAAAAGAAATTCAATATGCTCAATATCAAAATTTATTTTTACTTCAACAACAATATTATCTTCAGTATTTAAAAATGCAAAACTTATTTAATGATATATTAAATTCAAGAATAAATAATGATATGAAAAAAATATTAAATAATAATTATTACAATACATATTTTAATAATAATAATAAAAATGAAGAAATAAAAAATGAAAATGAAAAGAATTTAAATAATAAAAATGATATGAATGATCCTTTAATTAATGATTTTACAACAGATTTTAAATTATTTAATCCACAAGTTTTTTTAGAAAATCCAGTTTTATTAGTTAAAAATAATTTAATAGAAAGAAATTGGATTTTAATGAAAGAAAATAAAATAATAATTAATTATAATAGTGATGAATTATTATTATTTCTTGATGGTAGATTTAAATTAGGTGATCAATTAATTGATTATTGTATTCATGATTATCAAACTGATGTTGTTTTTCAGCCTTTAATTTTATATGAAATTTTAAATGAATATCTTCCTAAAGTTAAATTCTGTATGTGGAAAAATATTCTTGATAAAAATAATAAAGTTAGTGATTTTAAAAGGACTTTTAATTTTGATTCTGTTAAAAAAGAAAATTAATCTTCTTTTATATTAAATTTTTATTATGTTTTGAGATTTTTAATATAAATTATTATTATTAAATTTAAATTTTAATTTTAAGATTTATTTTTATTTTACAATAAAAAATAAAGTATATTTTAATATATATTGTAATTTAGTTTATTATATTTTTATTGTTATTTTTATTTTTTTTAATTTAATGTTGAAAAAAAATAATAATTAATAATAATAATAATTATAAAAAATAATTTTTTATTTAACGCTTCTTAAAAATCAAAAAATAATTAAAAAAAGATTTAAGAGACAAATAAAAATATACGTCAAAAAGAATGATACTAAAATAATTTCATATATATTTTAAATTTTTATAAGTATAATAATATTATTTATTATTAAATTAACAAAATAATATTATTAGACTGAGGAAAATACAATATTTATGAGTTTGATTTGATTTTATTTTATTATTATTATTTAATGGAGGAAGATTCTCAAAATAATAAAAATAAACAAGTCGAACAAGAAATAAATGATAATATAGATATTAATTTACTTCAAGAACAGAATTATAAGTATTATCTTGAATATATAAAAACAGAAGAAATAAATAGAATTCTTAAAAATCAATTAAATAATTTACAAATAGAGAAAAATAATTTAAAACAATTAATTACAAGATTAGAAAGAAAGAATAAAAAATTAAAGGCAAAAAAAACAGATAGTATAAATGATTTATATATGAATAGAAAAAGACATAGAAGAAATAAAAACGAAATATTAAGAGAATTTAAATGTAATTTATGTGAAAAAAAATATGGAAGTGAAGGATCATTAAAACAACATATAAGAATAAAGCATAAAAAAGAAATTGAAAATAATAATCTATGAAAGAATAAGGTGAAAAAAATATCTTATAGATATATAATTCACCCGTTTGAATATATTAAATTGTTTTTATATATATGTATATATTAATGGGAAATATAAATAAAAATCTAGATTCTTTTCATTAGTTTAATTGTTTACTGTTTTTCTCAAATATAGATATATTCTTAATATTATAAGAAGGCAAATTTGTTTTTTGAGTAATAAATACTTTTTTATTGTTCTTAAATTGTTATATATAATTATTTCAATTATTTAATATATTTATAATATATGGAAATTTACATATTAAAATAAACTTAAAAAAATTATAAAAATAAATTTTTTTTCTTTTTTTAATTTTTTTCTTTATTTAACACTTTTTTAGAATTAAAATATCCGACATTAATATCTTCATTACTTAATCCTAAAAATCTAATTACATATTTTAAAACAAAGAATAGAATAATTCCTTTTAAAATTCTATTAATCAAAGGAAGACATAGTAATAAATTAAGATAACTTGAACAATCCATAAAATCAATATCAGTAGGAATAGCTTTTGTTAAATAATAATCAGAAAAACAAAAGAGTAATAATCTAAAGAAAGAAACATCATTTTTTGTACTATTAAACATTTCATTTTCATTTTTTCCTTTAACATTATATCGACAAAATAAATTATCATTACAATTAAAATTAATCATATATTCTAATAAAATTCCCATAAAATATCCTAATAATTCAAACAAAATTGTTTGACTTAAATAATTTTGATTAATAAATTCATTATTATTTTTTTTTAAATAAGGTTTAGTTAAAATAAACTGGAAAAAAGTATTAAAAAAAAATATAAATAAAATACCACAAACACAACTCCATCTATATTCCAAAAAGATTTTTAAATAAGAATAATCATAAAAATCAATTTTAATAATTTCAAAGAAAAAATAATAAATAATAAATCCAATAATTAAACCATAAATAACTTGATTTAAATATAAAGAATTTTGAAGCATTCTTACTATACAAGCATAAAAAACAAAAATAAACCATAAAACTCCAGAAAAAAATTTAGTACTTTTCATAGGTCTTTTTTGATACATTCCTTGATAAAAAATTCCGAATAATAAAAATATAGAACAAGCAGTTGAAGAAGGAGTTCCAAAAGAAGAAAATGTAGTACAAGAAGGGAATTCAGGATGTTTTAAAGAAGGTTTTACTTCTTTATAAATTATTTTTAAATTTGATGTTATAAAAGTTGATAAAGTTATTATTGATATCATAAAAATTGAACAGTATAAATTTATGAAATTATATGCTATATAATACATTAAATATTTTATTCCATCTTCAAAATAATCTGAATATATAAAATAATCACATCTTGTTGTGTCGTGTGAAAAAAAATATTTCATTGATATATGTTTTAAATAATCTTTTGATAATTTATCAAATATTACGTATATTATGTAAAATATTAGTAAGTAATATATTTTATTTGTTGATATTTGATTTTTGTTTTCTTCCATTTTTTTTTGTTTGTTTTGGTTCTTTTTAATAAATTATTTTATTGAATTATGTTAAATGATGTTTTTTTTTAATTTATTTATTTAGAATATTTATTTAGAATATTTATTTTAATATTTTTTTTAATATCAAAATTTATATTATCTAAAATAGAATAATATTAAAATAATACCCTTTTATTAAATGATAAAATAATAAAATATTATTTTATTTCTTTAAATTAATTTATTAAAATATTTCCTCATTATTGGTTCAAAGTGTTTTCTACTAATAGAAGAATTAACAATATATTTTATATAATCATCATCAAAATGTTCTTCAACTTTATAACAAATTTTAGAAATCATAGTTTGAAAATTTGTATTTAATAATTGAAATTGTTCTTTAGGTAAATTATAATTATATATCATAATAGTTTTTGCTTTACTACCTAAATATTTATCATTATAATTTATTAAATAAATATTATGTCCTTCATTTAAACATTTTTCATCTATTTTTTCAAATAATTTTTTCTTTCCAAATTTTTTTATTACTGCATCTAAATGAATTTCTAAACAAGACCATCCTGCTTTAAAATTTTTACTCCAAACAAAATTTTTTTTATCTTTTCTTAATAAAGCATCAATTCCTATACTTAAATTTTTTTTTTCATTATATTTTTCATTATTTATTTCTTCAAAAAATTTATCAATATATTCTTTTGTATAATTAAAATTTGGATTTTTATAAATTATTAAATCAAAAATATTTTTATCTAAATTAGTCCATTTTTTATTATATAAATTTTTATCAAAATTTTCTGTATCATTTAACATTGCAGAAACTGAAAATAAAGGATGAACAAAATTAAATAAATAAAAATTTTTTTCATAAAATTTTTTTAATATTAGTGAAGAACAAGAACCTAAAGGATAAATAATTGTTTTATCTAAAATATTTAATCCTTCATCTTTATGATGATCATATATTCCAATAATATTTTGTTCATTTATAATTTTTCTTTGACTTATATCTGGTCTATTATGATCAACTAAAATAAATTTAGCTTTGTGTTTTTTTCTTATTTGTCTTTTGAAAAAATCATCATCAATATAAAACATATTATCAGTATCAATATTAAATCTTTTTGTTAAATAATCTAAATCAAATCTAAATTTTAATTCTTTTCTTGGACAATTTATTATTGGAATATAAATTTGATTTATTTCTTCTTTTGAAAAATTATGAGCTATACATAATAAATAACTACTTAAAAAGCTATCTAAATCACATGATACATTTCCTAAAATAAATACTCTTTGTAAATATTTTGATCCACCGTTTAAGTAATTACTTATAAAATTATTTAAAGGTGTTGTAGTATTCATATTTTATTTACAATATTATATATTATTAAAATTTAAATTTTATTTTTTTTTATTTTTATTTTTTATATTATGAGTTAATTTAAATCTTTTATATTTGAGAATTATGCATAATTTGATTATAATATAATTTCTTAATATATTTTTTATTATTTATAAATTAAATTAAATTAAATTTTTTTTTTTTATTGTTTGATTTTTTTAATTATTTAAAAAATAATATTAGCTTAAAATAATAAATATTCATATTTTTCTGTTTAATAATTTAGATATATA
>JAEEGK010010412.1_pt1 | contig 21461 bp, 14 predicted proteins | sample 8958771 | NCBI WGS metagenome assembly JAEEGK01 (sample SAMN16246547, study PRJNA631951) | gut metagenome | biome: gut microbiome; feature: rumen; material: SC-attached | host: Bos | place: Iran: Karaj | collected 2018-10 | reverse complement strand
AACGCTGCTGAACATGGTGGATCCTTAACTATCAGACATGATATGGATGCTGCTTATAAAGATGCAGATGTTGTCTTCCCAAAGAACTGGGGTAGCTGGGTTACTAACCAATCCACAACAGTTGTTGACGATGCCTTATTAGCGCTTAAAGCATGGAAATGTACACCAGATAAGATGGCGTTAGCAAAACCAACATGTAGATATATGCATGCTCTTCCTGCTGATAGAGTTAACGAAGTCGTTGATGAAGTCATTGATGGACCACAATCAGTCGTCTATCAAGAAGCTGAAAATAGAATCCATACTGCTAAAGCAGTCATGGCACTCTTTGTTCACGACAAACTCCCAAGTGATAGAAGATAAGCTTAATTAATAACATTAAAGAACTGGTATATCCGGTTCTTTTTTGTTTTAACAATATTTTGACTATTTCATATGACAATGAAATAATTTATTTGTTGGTAAACGTTGCATGCCAAAAGATGAATTTAACTCTGTAGAAGTACATAACGACTCTAGCTATACCGTATTTGAATTTGGTAGTACACCTAAGACAGGTATTTTTAATCAACGTGAAAATAAATCTACAGTTGGTAGAGATGAAGTCAACGATAGCGCAACTAAAAACCATGAGAACTTTAGTAGCGAAGAAGGCGTTGACCAAAATAACTTTAAGCAACAAAAAGATCTCATTGATAAATTAAACACTAACGAAGGTAATACCGTTGTTGATTCTTCATCTAGTAGCACTTCAACCGCAAGTGAAGCTAGTGCTGCTAGTGGAGGAGCTTCCGCAACTGCAGGTGGAGCTGGTTCCGCCGCTGCCGGAACTGCTGCTGGAGTAGCAACTGTTGTTGTTACCGCTATTGCGGCCACTGTTGGTATTACTACTATTTCTAATAACAATGCATATTGCAAATTTCAAGGACTAGAAGTAGGTATTACTGAAGTTACTTACTATTTAGAACTTTTTGATACCGAAGAAACTCCATTTAGACTCATTATTGAGAACCAATCCTATAGTGGATATCGTGACCTCTATGAAGGAATGAATGAAGGAACGTTTGAACAACTTAGTGGTGGTCAAACATATCGTATTTACGTTCAAGAACAAAGCGATTCTAAGAAAATCATTTATGATTCAAGTTTCACAACGATGAAAGATAGCCAAGTTCCAAATCAATTTAATGGAATTAATTTCTTAGACGCTAGTTTTGCGAATAACACTTTCAATGTTCAACTCGATTACACGGAAAATGAAGAAGGATACTTCCATGATTTCATGCTTGTTTTGATTTTAGACAATAACGAAATTCCATTTAGAACCGCCTTTAATCTTGAAGCGACTACTGAACCTCAGACAATGTCTGCACTAAACACTGATGGCTCTACAAAAGTTGATCTTAGAAAAGGCAGATATACATACGAACTATATTACGGTGAGGGACAAGAAAGTCGTTCTTACACTGATGGAAGTACAGTAGAGTTTAATGATCCATCTGGAGTGGTTGTTGATTTTGGTATGCCTACTATTAGTAGTGAAGCTAACTTCATCACTTATGAATTTACAGTGACACTAGATTATCAAGATGATTTAGATGAGATACATGATATTGAACTTGAACTTAGAGATTTCTACCAAGACTATCCAGCGGTCACAATTCCACTAGAAAAGACTCTAGAACCACAAGTGGTTAATTATTCAGAATATAACACCACAAATCCTGAGATTTTAAGAACATTAACATTTAAGCCTTTGTTTAACTATTACGAAGGAAATAGATCGAGAGCTTTAGAAATCGGAACAGTTAAATTTACTGATAATAGTGGTACTGTTCCAACAGTTAACGCTCCTACAATTAGTGAAACCGCTAACTTTGTTGACTATACATTTACTATCAAACTCAATTACATTGATGAATTGAATCAAATTACTAACTTCTATTTAGATTGTACTGAACCAGTAGCTACGACAGTAGATACCGGAGCTGCAGGAGGAAACGAGCGTACAGTAAGAGTGCCTTTAACTGTTTCTAGTGAAGTTCAAACAGTGGATTTAACTAGATATAGTGATGTTCCTATTGATATTAGACACAAACAAATCACTTTCACTGTGGTTTATGTCTATGACAACGGAGTTGAAGCAAGCGCTACTCCAGTTACCAGAAGATTTACTGATAATAGCAGCGGTGTTTCTCAAGTTAATGGAGTCACTGTTAGTAATGAAATTAGCTTTGAAACATATGAGATGAGTGTCACCTTAGATTATCGAGATGACTATAACTATTACTCTAACTTCAAACTTGTGATGACTGACAATTGGAATAACACAACATATAATGTTCCATTAACTAAAACTACCAGTGCTCAAACAGTTAGTTTAGCTAATTACATTGATGATTTAGAGCTTGTGAGAAAAAGAGACTTCAAGATTGGTTTATCTTGGACTGATTCTGAACGAGGTAGTCAATCAATAAGTGAAATCTATCCAGAATTTAGTTTCTCTGATAGCAGTGGTCTATATGACCAAACTGAAATATCAGGAATGACTTTCTCTATGGACGCAAACTATGCGACTGGAGAATTTACTGTTACATTAAACTATAACGACCCACTAAATCTCATTACCAATATCTCTTTATATATGTCCGGTGATGGAACTAGAACATACCAATTAGAAAAAACTACAGAGCCTCAAACCCTTAGTAACTCTACTGATGGAGAAGGAACATTATTCTTTGAAGCAGGAAATGTCTATAGTTATCAACTTTCGTATTACAAAGATGGTGATTTAGATCAATCGATAAGTGGACAACAAACATTTACTGATAATTATTCACCAACATATATCACTGGATGTGTTGTTGATGAAAAAACAAACTTTGGTGAACCAACACATGATGTCAGTATTGATTTAACTGTTGATGACTATTATCAAACAATCACCAGTGCTTCGATTACATTCACTGATCCAAACGCTCCTGCTACCCCAACCGGAGATGAGCATTATTCTCAAACTGTTTCAATTAGTCCGACAAGTGGAAGCCAATATATCCAACTAGATGAACTTGATTTGACCACTAATATTGAGTGGAATTACGCGGTTTCTTATACGGTTAATGGCACTACTTATAACGGTCCAACAGGTACAGTTACATTTATAGATTCACAACCTTCTTCAGTAAATGGATATCAAAGTGATTGGTGTTTATATCAGCTTGATGAGAACTATGATGACTTAACTTTAGCTCTTTACATCGACATGGAAAATCCACGCGAAGATATTAGTAATATGTCTATTATTCTCGGACAACATGAATACACGATTATGCCTATGAGTGGATGGCAATTTATTCCAGTTGGCACTGATTTTGGTGCTATGGATGCTTCTCAAGAAGTGGCCTTCCAATTAAATGGCACCCAATATAATTACTTAACTAAACAAGATGAAAGTGTGAATTACTTCTCTGAGATGGTGACCTTAACTAAGGGAACAACCTCAAAAGTATTAGGCGCGGATGTTAGTCCTTATGTTTCTGGTGGTTCAATTGATCTATCCACCGCGATAGTTGAATTAGATCCTAACCAAGGATCATTCACTGATTTCGAATTAGTGTTCACTGGCACTGATGGTGAAGAATCAGTAGATTTTGAACCAATTTATAACAACAGTACTGAAATGACTAACATCGATATATCCGGTAACGCTAATTATGAAGCAATAGTGGCATTACTCAGTAATGGTCCAGTTAGTGTTTCAATTAGATATTATTCAAATCTTACAAATCAAACCGAAATGGTTTTGATAAAGTCAAACATGCAGTTTGATATACAAGTATAAAACGACACACAGGAGGTATAACGTTTTATGGAAAAGAATGAAAAAACCAGAAAGATTGTCTTATGGTCACTATTTGGCGTATTAGTGGTCATCACAATCATTGGATTTATCTTCGCAAAGGAAATCTATGGTTGGAGTGAACCCGTTTATGACGGAATGGGAAACGTCACAGCAATTATTTGGCACGGCTTCTTTAGAGAATTACAAGTCAACTCTGATAATGAAGCAGTCAAATATATCTGCGTTGAACTTGTTCCACACTTAATGAAGACAATTCAAATTATTACTATTGCTATTGCATTAGCAATTGGAATTCATTACGCTGCTAGACTTACATTTAGATCTAGAAAAGGAATGACTATTTCTCGTTTAATGGTTAACTTTGTTAAATGGGTTATCGCAATTGCGACAGTCTTCTTTATCTTAGATGCTTGGGGTGCCCCTGCTACTGCAATGCTTGCTAGTGCTGGAGTTGTTACTCTTATCATAGGTCTTGGTTCACAATCACTTGTCGCCGACATTTTAGCGGGTGTCTTCATCGTCTTTGAAGGTGATTTCCAAGTTGGAGATATCATCATCGTTGATGGTTGGAGAGGTGAAGTCCAAGCTATCGGAATTAGAACTACAAAGTTAATTGATGCAGGCGGAAACGTAAAGATTGTTAACAATAGCCAAATTAAATCAATTATTAACCAAACTAAAGAATTATCTATCGCTAAATGTTATGTTGCGATTGGCTATGAAGCACGTATTGAAAATGTTGAGGCTGTTATCGCTGATAACATTGATAAGTTAAAAGAAAAGATTCCAGGAATTGTTGAAGGACCTTATTACAAAGGTGTTTCAGAACTCGCTGAAAGTTCAGTTAATTTATTATTCGTTGCTAAATGTAATGAAAATGATATCTACCAAGTCCAAAGAGATTTGAATAGAGAAATTAAGATTATGTTTGATGACAATAATATCAACATTCCATTCAATCAAGTCGTTGTTCATATGGGTGAAGATGACAAACCAAAAGAGATTGTCACCAAGAAGACTGAAAAGAAAGTTCAAGAATTCACCGAAGAACAAAAAGAACTATCTAAAGACATCGAAATTAAGAAATAAATTTATACCTCTTTCTATAATTAGGCCACTTTCAAAGTGGTCTTTTTTATTATTAAAATAGCGAAATAATTGCAAATCATTATTAAAAAGTAACCAGTAGCGTCATTTGTTGGAAATGGAGTTCCTTTTCCGTTATAATTTTCTTAGATAAGAAGAGGCTATAATTATGATTGCTATCGGCGTTGATATTGGCGGAACATCCATCAAGGGTGCTTTTATTAATGACAAAGGCGAGATTCTTACTCGTTTCTCAATGAAAGTAGAAAAAGAAGCTTCCGCGGAAGACTCTGTTGGAAAACTATGTGACATTATTTCTAAGGCAATGGATGAAGGTGGATATAAAGGCAAAGTCAAAGGTATCGGAATTGGATGTCCTGGCTTACTTGATATCGATAATGGAATTATCATTAATTCTCCTAACTTACCAATGTGGTCAAAATTCCCATTAAAAGAATTCGTGGAGAAAAGATTAGGCTTAGAAGTTGTTATTAATAACGATGCGAATGTCGCTGCTCTGGGAGAAGCTAAATTTGGAAGCGGTAGCAAATATCAAAACTCCATTATGATTACTTTAGGAACCGGTATTGGTGGAGGAGTAATCATTAACGGTAAACTCTATGATGGTTATAAACACCAAGGCGGAGAACTCGGACACATGGTCATCCACGTGAATGGAAGAGCCTGTGGATGTGGAAGAAAAGGATGCTTTGAGGCGTATGCTTCCGCAAGTGCGTTAATTAAAGACACACGTGCAATGATGAAAAAGCACCCAGAGAGCCTCTTAACTCAAATCGAAAAAGAATTAGTGGGTGTTGATGGTAGAAACGCTTTCTTAGCCGCTAAAAGAGGCGATAAATATGGAATGAAGTTAGTAAATGACTATGTCATGTACCTTTCTGAAGGATTACTTAACTTCTGTAACATCTTTAGACCTGAAGTTATTATTCTTTCCGGTGGTATCGCTAACGAGAAAGAATACTTAATTGATAAAGTCGCTGATTATCTTGAAGAGAATCATTATGGATTTATCGGATCTCCAAAAGTTGAAGTAGTTAATGGCACTCTCGGATATGATTCCGGCAAAATTGGAGCAGCCTGCTTAATTTTATTTAAATAAGAGATTCTAAAACGAATTATACAAAAGGCTAAAAGGGAAAATCTTTTAGCTTTTTATATTTTTAAGATACTTTGTATGTTAAAATACTCAATATTGAGAGGAATTTTATATGGATTCAGAAAAGAAAAGAATTTTTCGAATTGTTAGTGGACTAGTTGCGTTAGTCGCAGTAGTCGCGGGATTCGCTTTAATCGCCTTAATGCCTGTTTTAAAAATTACAGATGGCGAACCATTAGCACTTCAATATTTTGTTGAAAAAGTTATTCCATTATTTAGAAACCCTAGTGATGTTGACGCTCTAAAAGCTGGATTTTTCCCAATGTTTGTCGTTTTCACTTACGCAGTAACATATATTTTTGGATTAATTTATATCATTAAACTCATCGTCGATCTCTTTAGCAAAAAAGAAGACGCTGATAGAAAGATTAGATTTGATACAGCAAGCTTATCATTTGTCTTGCTTGGCTTCTTTGCTTTCTTATCATTCATTATGCTTCAAAAGAACGATCCAACTGATGAAATTAGATTAGGACTCGGATCTTTCCTTGCTTTAGGTTTAGGCGGTGTTGGCGCTTTAGCATCAGCATGTGGATATTTCATGACTAGTGAAAAACCAGTTGTTAATAAAGTGTTAAGAATGTGCTTAATGGCAGTTAGCTTTGCCGCTGCTATTCTTGTCTTTATGCAAATCTTTGTGGTTGAAGGCCAATTAATGTCACCATTCCACTTAGTATTAATAATGGGAGCAAGCTCATTTTATGGTGGTACACCAGACATGAATCTTGTGATGATTGCCACTGGACTCTCCGCTGCATTAATTATCGCTTTTGCGTTTATGAACTCCGTTGGAGTTACTGCTTTAGAAACTAGAAAAGAAAAAGATGAAAAAGCAGTCAAAGCACATAACATTTTAATGATTGTCTTATCTGCTATTGCAGTAATCCTTACTGCTGCAGTTATCTTTGTTGGTCCAATTGTTGTTAAAGATCCTGAAGTATTAGCTGCAGATCCATTACACGCATATTTAGCGTTAGGTGCAGTTGTTCTCGCTTTAATTTTTGCAATCTTAGTTGCTGCTGTTCCTGAAAAAGCAGTTCAAGAAGGCGTTACATATGAACCTTCAGAAGAACCTGTTGAAGAAGTAGAAGAACCTGTTGAAGAACCAGTTCAAGAGGAAAAACCAGTCGAAGAAAAAGCGGAAGTTGCTGAAGCTGTTATCGTTGCTGATGAAGTAACAGAAGAGCCAAAGGCTGAAGAAGCTAAGGAAGAACCAAAAGAGGAAGAAAAACCTCAAGAAGTCGCCCCAAAAGAAGAAAAACCAGCCCCAGCAAAGAAGACTACTAAGAAAGAAAAAGCTCCTGCTAAAGAAGAAAAGAAGGAAGCTCCTAAAAAGGAAGCTGCCCCTAAAAAAGCAGAAGCTAAAAAAGAACCTGCCAAAAAAGAAGAGGCCCCAAAGAAAGTAGAAGAGAAGAAAGCTCCTGCTAAGAAGGCTGCTCCAAAGAAGGCAGAAGAAAAGAAAGAAGAAGCTACCAAGGAGCCAGAAGAGAAAAAAGACGCTCCTAAGAAGAACACTGCTTCCTATCACGTCTCAAAGAGAGCAAGTGATAACAAGTGGCAAGTCTTTAGAGCTGGCAGTGATAAAGTTATTAAATTATTCGACACTAAAGTTGAGGCCGAAGAATACACAAAACGTATGGCGGAAAACCAAGGTGTTAGTTATCTCTCCCATGCTTCCAAAGGAAAGAACAAGGGAAGAATTCAAAAGAAATAATCTAACTAATAAGAAGCGCTTATTGAAACTAGGCGCTTCTTTTTTTATAATTCTCATACAAGTATGAAAATCTACTCTTATATCAAATTAGTTATCTTCCTTACTTTCTCGGTTCTCATCTTTTTCTTTACCCACGAATTAGTGGAGAACGTTAAGTACCTTATTCCTGCTTTGCTCGGTACTTATGGTTTAGAAAGTATTATCATCATTGCTATTAAAAGTAAGAAGAACTGTTTTAAGAGTACGAAATTTATTTATGGCTTCGCTGAAATCACTTTAGCGTTAACAGTCTTATTTGGTGTTACTGAATTTGAAAGCATCTGCGCAATCTGGGCAGTATGGGCAATTATTAGAGAATTATTTGAGTTACAAGAAATTGCAATTGGAAGAGCAAAAGGAATAGTGGCAATTTTAATTGCCGCAGAGTCTGCAGTCTCAATCACTTTCTCAATTATGTTATTAATTAACTCTACTGAACATCACGTCTTAATACATATGTATTTGCTTGTTGTAGAGCTTGTTTTAAACGCTTTAGTGCCAATACTAGAATCAGTGTTAGATATCATTCAATCAAAAAAATAATTCACATATTTTTTAGCGTTGGTTTATAATATTCTCTTCTTGTTTTTTATCAAGTTGGAGAAAAGAGGAGATTACTTCAAATGAAAAATGAAAAATTAGTCCAAATCCTTGAAGGCTTATTAATCCTAGTTGTAGGTATATTAATTGCCGTCTTCGGAATTCAAACAGTAGTTGACACTTACTTCGGCATCTTATTCTTAGTTGGCGGAGTAGCGTTATTTGTTGTTGAACTCGTTAACTTGGTTAAAGTTGGCAAATTAACTTTTGCTGGTTTATTTAGCGGCGCGGCAGCTTCTGCTCTTGGCGCTTGCTTACTTTCTGGATACATCTCCTTTGGTGTACTAGTGAACATCATTGTTGTTCTTATTATCGCCTTCGGCTTTGCTTTATTAGTCTATGGCGTATATGCAGCAGCTAAAGTTAACAAAGGATACGGAATTGGACAAATTATCATTGGCGCTTTAGCAGCCCTCATGGGAGTGTTATACATAACACTTCCAGAGTTCAGAACTGCTTTCTGGATTGTCGTAGGAATACTCATTGCTCTATATGGTGGATTTGTGTTCTTCTACGCTTTATTATCTAAGAAAAAATAGTAGTCGTGATCAAAACGAGAAGGGGTTCCTACTAGGGAGCCTTTTTTCTTTATTTAAAAACATATGTGCGCATCTAAGTAATAAAAAATAATTTATGTTTATACTTGCTAATAAACACAAAAATGTGGAAAATATAGTTGTTAGGGTAAGCGCTTACCTAAATACGTTGTGAAAAGCGCTTTAAGGTGAACAGAATGAAAAAACAAAATTATTTGGCATTTTTGGCAGCGACAATTTTTTCGCTTGGAGTCGTAGTCCCAATTGGATACAAAATTGGCAAAGATATCGTTGAGAAAAATATTGAAGCACATGCGGATGGTGGAGAAGAAATGAAAAAGATTACTATCTCATATCCTCAAGATGGACAAAATGTCACTATCTTAAGAAGAGAAGTTACTGAATACATTAAAGCAATGTATACACAAGCGGAAGCAATCGAAAACGATTACATCCTTCATGATTTCTATGTTCACGCAGATCCAACTGGATCTAGACCAGGTTATGGTACTGTTTTATCTAACGACACTGATTTAGTAAGAATTGACGACTATTGGGGCAATAGTGGTGAATATGGAAGAAGTAAATCAGTGTATTTAGTCTTTGATTCAGAAGGATTAGAAGAAAACGCTGAATATACAGTTAAATATAGTTTAAATAGTGACCTTAGTGAAGCAACTACATTAGTGACTACAGATAAATTTGTTATCTTAGAAAACTTATTTGCGGATCAAACATATTATTGGAGTGTTACTTCAGGAGAAGTGAGTACAGGCATTAAATCATTTAAGACAAATGATGGTTTTAGAATGATTTCTAGTGGCCAAGTTACTAACGTTAGAGATATGGGCGGTAGAAGAGTCGCTGGTGGAAAGCACATCAAGCAAGGCCTTATTTACCGTGGTAGTGAATTTGTTAGAGAAGATTACGTTGATACAAAATCTGGTTCCACACACTACAAATCTTTAGATGAAAAAGCACTCAATGTTTTACAAAACCAATTACACATCGGATATGAATTTGACTTTAGAGGAGATGAAGAATCTGGTTTATTAACCGAATCTCCACTTAAGGATGAGAATTACACCGATGTTTTATATGAAAGAATTCCAAATATGTCTGGATATGATGGTTGGTTCAGTATGAACGACACCATGAAAGAACAATTTGCCAACATGTTAAGAGCCTTTGGCAGAGCCGAAGAAGATAATAGAGTTTGTTATTTCCACTGCTGGGGTGGTGCAGATAGAACTGGTACTGCTGGATTTATTCTTGGTGGCTTATTAGGAATGAGTTACACCGATTTAATTATCGATTTTGAACTCACTTCTTTTGCAGGCAACTATCGTCCACATTATAAGATGGATAGCAAAAAGATTTATTGCTTCCCAGCTTTAATTTGGAAGTTTATGAATCGCGCTGAATATAAAGCAAATCCAAACATTACAATAAGTGAACTTATTGAAGATGTTTTAGTGGATAAATTCAATATGACACATGAAGAGATTGCTCAAATTAAGAACAATCTTTTAGAAGACTAATGGAGGAGGGTAGTGATTATGAAAATCAGTAAATTTGGTGTTGTTGCTATTACTACTATTACCTCAGTTGGTTTAGGAGTATCCGTTATTGTTGGTAATGGAATTAACAAATACATTAATTCAAGCGCTGAAGATCGATTAAATTCTTATGTTGAGTTTAATAGAACAAGTGGAAACTTCACTAAACTTGGAAATGAAAAATATTCCATTTCTGGTATGACTCCTAATGGAACAGTGATGTATTTAATCTCTAATGTTCCTAATGATATTAGCTCCACTAACTATGTCGCTTCCTTTAACGATAATAGTGGTGACTATTCTTTAACATTTGCTAGTACTCCTAACGGTTCTTTAATTCAAAGATTCCAAGGAATTACTAAAGTAACCTTATCCACAAGTGAAACTGAAGAAAGAACATATCGTTTGTATTATTCTTCTGAAGATGGAAATACATATAACACGGATAAGTATTATGAAGTTATTACTTCATCAGTAGATGGCGAATATATCTTTGCTTCTCCAATTCATTATTTAAAAGTCGTTTTAGCGACAAATGGGGCAAGTAATTTAACTAAAGTTAAACTTAACTTCTCATGTTCATATTCTGGAGAAGACGCTCCTGATTTAGCGACCGCTAAAGAAGAAGCAATCCAAGAAGTCACTGAAGCTTTTGATACCTTAGACTTAGATGAATATTCATCTAATAAGAGAGTGCAAATTATTGATAAACTCAATAGCACTGTTAAAGGTATTAGAAACGCAACCACTCTAGAAGATGTCACTAACTTAAAAGCAGATTGCCTTAACTTCTTTAATACCGCTGTTAGAGCAAAAGATATCACTAAAGGCACATGGTTTGATGTTAAGAGTGCAGATGGCCAATATGAACTCGACCGTGATGAACAAAATAGATTAGTTATTACCTATAACGGTAGACCAGGACACTGGGTCTATTTAGGAACTAGATCTCTTTCTACAAACTTAAATAGAAATAATTACGCAACTATTACATTCAGCAATGATATCAGTGAGACAATTGAAGTCTGTGTTCAATTAACTGGACAAAACGATTACAAAGTTGATTCCCATGTCTTTACTGTCGCTGGAAATACAACCAAAACTCTTAGACTTGATTATTATCAAGAAGTTACAAACTTCTATTTCTTCCTTGATTCTTGTAATGACCATAATAGAAACGGCCACGTTACTATTATTGAAACTTCATTAGGCTATGAAGAAAGACCAGAAGAAACAATCCCAGAATCTAAGACCGTTGAAATCAATCAAGGTTTAGTCGCGGGTGATGATGGTTCCGCAACTGCTTATACCTTAACTCAAGAAGATCAACCATTATATATCTCTAGAGTTGATGCTTTAGTGTTGGTGGATTATCACGGTAATGGTGATAGCAAGAAATACTTCGGTTTACATGTCTATACAGGTAGTAAACACGCTTCCTATTCTGATAGCCAAGTCCACGCTCAAGAAACTGCCATTGATGGAGTTGCTAAAGCTGGAAGTAATTTATATATGCAAACCCCAATTGATAGCGCAAGCAAATTAAATGCTGGTAATAAAGTATACATGGATGTTTCTTATGCTGCTGAAGGATTAACATTCACGGTTATTAGTTATACCTTCTATTACTCCTATTGGAGAGAAACCACAACCGAAAGAGTGGAAGTTAATTCTCCAGTTCAAGTTGACGGAAAATATAAAGACGAAGGCGGCAATAACTACGCTGCTACTATTCCATATTCTTCATTCACAAAGACTGGAAAAGTTATCAGCATGGAAGTTGGATTTACATCAATTAACGCGGCCTCTTACGGCAAATCTCAAATTTATGTCACCGGATTTAACTTCACTAACTTCCGTAGTGGCAACAATAACGTGCTAAATATTGGCGCTCAAATGAATAAGAGTGATACCACACCAAAGAGTGGTTCTATGATCTTATATCCAACAAGCAATATTGACTTAACTACTGGTGGAGAAATTAATATCGTCTGTTGGTGGGCAAGTTCCTTAAATATCACAATTGACTATGTCATTATGACCACCGAAAGTGTTGAAGCTCCTAGCCCAGTTAGTGGATTAGAAGCTCATCCAATCGATAGCGGTGTTGTTCTTACCTGGTTAGGCGCAGAACACGCTAGTTCATACGTTATCTATAACGGAGACACTTTAGTAAGCGAAGTTACAACAACATACATCACTATTAACAATTTAGTTAATGGTCAAACATATACATTCAAAGTTATCGCTAAGAATTCTTCTGGTTCTTCTGAACCATCAGAAGTGGAGGGAACACCTGTGGCAGGAGCAACTTATGATACATTTATCGAAGGTTTAAACACTAACTTAGAAGAAACCTTAGGTAATGATAATATTCAAAAAATCTTTAATGCATCTTCTTACTATGCTGCTAAGGCAAATAACTATCGTTTAAAGAAAGTTATTGAAAAGATGCTTAACGGTGAGGAAACCACAATTGGATTCTTTGGAGGATCCATTACTGTTGGAGAAACCGCTCAACTTAAAGATGAACATAACCACGCTAAAGGATATGCCTATTACACATATCAATGGTTAAAGAGAAACTATGATGTTCAAAACAAATCTAGATTTGTTAATGCTTCTATCTGTGGTACTGGTAGTGAAATCGGTATCGTTAGAGCACAAAAAGACTTATTAGATTACAATCCTGATATCGTCTTTATTGAATTTGCTGGTAACAATGGAACTTCTAATTACCATAAAACATCTTATGAATCCTTAATTAGAAAATGCCAAGCTTTACCAAGCGATCCTGCAATCGTCTTAGTGTACTGTGTTACTTATTACACTGGTCAAGCAACTGGTTCAACTGAAACATATATGTCTGAAATCGGTGAATATTATGGTTTACCAATGTATTCAATCCATAGAGGATTAGCGACAGTGGTCGATCACTTTGATAAAGATAGAACAGACCCAATCTTTGCCTTATATTCAAGTGATGGCACTCACCCAACTGATGATGGACATCAACTTATGAGTAAAGCATTATGCTATTTCTTAAGAAATCAAATTAGTAGAAGCACTGATGAGAAGAACACATATAAAGTCGCTCCATCAACTTCACATTATGATAAATTTGAAGGTCTTGTAACTGTTGATAATGAATCTAACAATGAAGTTATTACTTCATTAGGTAGTTTTGTTGCTACTAATACAGCAACTCCATCAACTAGAGACCAATCTGATGTTACTGCTTTCCAACACGGCTGGAAAAAGACTGATACAACCGTTAATGAGGCAATGACTATTGAAGTTAATGCGAAAAACTTCATCGTCATTTATGAAGCTGGTAATCCTGCTATTCAAGGTGACCCAACTGGTAACATCGTTGTCACTTACACAAACAAAAATGATGCTACTGATACTGGAACTTTAACTTGGGATGTCTCTAAAACTTGTAACCAAAAGAGCAGTGTTGATTTATCTGATATCACTGCTGGTGGTAATGGATGGCAAAACCCAGTTGGAATTCTTATCTTTGATAAAGATACAGCGTCAAACTATACTATAACTATTAGTATGTCCACAAGTAGTGGAATATGCACAATTATGGCACTCGGTTATACCCGATAAGGATGGTTTTATGGCGTGTACAATTTACGACATTGCAAAAAAATGTAACTGCTCAACTACAACAGTGAGCAAAGTTTTAAACAACTCAGGAAATATTTCTCCTTCAAAAGCGAAAGAGATTTTAGAAGCTGCTCAAGAATTAGGATATGTAAGAAGTCATTCCGCAATGTCTTTAGCGAGTAGTAGTAAATCTTCTAAATTAATTGGAGTTTACCTCCATATTAATGAAGATAGATCTATTTCCCACGAACTCTTCTCTCGTATCATGAACTCTTTTAGAAAAGAGGTTGAGAAAAAAGGATTTGATTTATGTTTCATAAGAAACATGGATGATAAAGAAAAGTATGGATATGATGAATTACTTTTCTCTCGTGGCATTGATGGAGTCTTAGTCCTTTCTGATAATAACTATTCAGATAAATTCTCTGATTTCATTTCAAATAGCAAAGTTCCAACTGTGACCTTTGATATCGCTAGATCAAAATACATGGTCAGCTCTAATAACGTTGAAAGTGTTGCCGCTTTAGTGGATTACCTTTCTTCTAAAGGTCATAAGAGAATTTGCTATGTCTATCCAGAAGAAGCAGGAGTGTCTGAACAAAGAAAAGAAGGATTCTTACTCGGATTAAAAAGAAACAACATTCCATTTGATAAGAGAATGCTTGTCTATGGTCCATATTACGGAGAAGAATCCGCAAAAATCGCGACTGATAATGCATTAAAAAGTGGAATTAATCCAACTGTCATTATGTATCCAGATGACTACACCGCAATCGCAGCCATCCCATATCTTAGAAGTTTAGGATATCACGTTCCTGGAGATATCTCTGTGACTGGATTCGATGGAGTTGAAATCGCCACTGTGATGAGACCATCAATTGTCACTATTAAACAAGATTCTGATTCTTTAGGTGCTAAAGCAGCAGAATTATTACTCTCTTTAATTGGTAAAGAAGAGATCAAAGAAAAACACATAACTATTCCGACCACTTTATTTAAAGGTGAATCGGTCAAATTCATAGAATAGGGGGTTTCTTACATGAAATTTAAAAAACTTATTGCCTTAGAAGCATTAGGATTACTATCTCTAACATCATTACTTGGATGTAATAAAAACAAAGATTTAATTACTGTTTGGACATTCTCCAACGAATTAAAAGAAATTGTTAAAAACTATTATGGCGGCAATGCGAATGTTGTTGTTAAAAGTAGTGTTTCCCAAGTTCAACAAGATTTGAATAATGCGATTAGAAGTGGAAAGAAGATTCCTGATATCGTTGCTTTAGAAGCTGCAGTTATCGCAAACTTCACAAGTAAAACCGCATCTGAATCAATCTTAGAGTCCTTAGATGATATCGAAGGCACCGAAGATATGTATTCATACACAAAATCTGTTGCAACTTCTACAGACGGTAAACTTCTTGGTTTATCTTGGCAAGCTACTCCAGGTGGATTCTTTTATAAAGAAAGTGTCGCTAAAAAGGTTGGCATTAACTCATTAGAACAAATGGAAGCAAAAATCTCCACTTGGGAAGGCTATCTTGATTTAGCAGAAACTTGCCACAACACAAAAGTTGGTAATTCCACAATCGCAATTTGTTCTTCTATCGTTGACCCAGTTAAGGTCTTCTTAAGCGCGAGAGAAAACGCTTGGGTTGTGAATAACACTCTCCAAACTGAAGAAGTGATGTTTGGTGGTGGAACCAAAGATAACTGTTTTGATGTTGTTAGAGAATTACAACTTAAAGGCTATACACATGAATCTCAAGATCGTGGACCAGGTTGGTTCAATGACATTGATAGTGAAGATACATTAGGTTATTTCTGTTCTTCTTGGGGTTTAAACTTTGACTTAATACCAAACGCAAAAACAACCTTTGGTGACTGGAAAATGTGTAAAGCACCTGTGGACTACTTTAAAGGTGGTACTTGGCTTGCTGTTCCTAAAGGATGTTCACATTTAAAAGAAGCAAAAGACTTTATTAAATTCATTACCACCGATAAGACTTTCTTAAAACAAAGAGGTCAAACCACTGGTGACTTTATGAACTCTAAGAGTGTTATGCAAGAATTAAGCGCAAGTTATTCTTGTAGTTTCTTAGGTGGTCAAAACCACTTAGCAAAACTCTATGAAATCGCTCAAAACATCAACGGTGAATTAATTTCTCCTTATGATGCAAATATCGACGCTGAATTCACTAACGCAGTTGCGGATTTTGCACGTGATGAAAATCCAGTTGAAGAAGCTAGACTTAATCAAAAGGCGAACTTTGTTACTGGTGTTCGTTCTAAATATCCATCCATCATCTATAACGAAAACTAATATATGAAACAAGGAATAACCAAAAGATATCGTAATCCTAACCAAAGACTCAATAAATGGGCATACCTTTTTATTGCGCCTTTTATCCTTACCTTTTTGGTTTTTTCTTTGTATCCAATGATTTCATCTATCGCTCTTAGTTTTACTAACGATAATGCGACAACGATGATTGAAGACTTTACTGTTTTCTCTAACTACCAACTTATTTTTAAAGAGAAAGCTTTCTGGCATTCATTTATTAATACCTTCATCATCTTTGCGATGAACTTCATCCCTCAACTTATAAGCGCATTATTCTTTGCAGCTTTATTTACTAGTAAGAGAATCAGGATGAAAGGAAAGGGTTTCTTCCAATTCGTTTATTTCTTACCAAATATCTTAACTGCAACTAGCGTTGCTGCTTTATTCATCTTCTTATTTGGTTATACCGGATTAAGAGAAGGTGCATATCATGGCGGCCCAATTTATGAATTATTAGTGTTTATGGGTATGGATCCTAAATTCCATTTATTAGAAAACCCATGGTCCACCAGAATTATCATTGCCTTTATCCAATTTTGGATGTGGTTTGGTAACTCCATGATTGTTTATATCGCTGGTATTAAAGGTATCTCTGATGAAATTTATGAGGCTGCTGATTTAGATGGCGCTTCTCCATTTAGAGTCTTCTTTAGTATTACTCTTCCAATCTTAAAGCCAATCATGCTTTATTCATTAATCACTTCTTTAATCGGTGGACTTCAAATGTTTGATATCCCATACATGATTCAAGGAAATGATTTCCAAAGCGGAGCCTTCCAAGGATTAAATGGCACGAAGACTATTACTATTTATATTTACGAATTTATGAAAGACAACATGGACTATGGAGTTGCTAGCGCAGCCTCCGTTATTTTATTTGCTCTTTCATTATCATTATCGATATTGATGTATTTCCTTTTCTTTAAAGAAAAGAATCACGATAAGAAAACATGGAGGAAGATAAAGCGTTATGGCGTCTAGTAGATATTTATCTCCTCAAGAACAAAACCGTAAAGCAAGATTTGCAGGTAAAGTCTGCTTATATATCTTGTGTATCTTTACCGCGGTTATTTGTATTTTCCCATTCATTGCTTTACTTATTACTACCACTAGAGACACATCTCAAATTCTTTCTGGTTTCTCTTTCCAACCAGGTTCATCATTCTTTGATAACTTCAGAGCCTTATTTGAGACGTTAGAAGATTATGATTATTCGGTCGTAAGAGCGTTCTTTAACTCTTGCATTATTTCTATTGCCTCTACTTCTTTATGTGTCTATTTCTCTGCTTTAACTGCTTATGCTTGCCACGTATATGATTTCAAAGGAAAGAAATTTTTCGAAAAATTTATTCTCTTTTTAATCATCATTCCTGGCCAATTAGGGGCAGTTGGATTCTTCAGAATCGTTATGGAATTAGGCTTTGATAACACTTATATTCCATTTATCGTTCCTGCAATCGCAAGTGCATCTACAGTTTATTTCTTAAGACAATATCTTAAGAGTAACTTCTCTAAAGAGTATGTTGATGCGGCAAGAATGGATGGAGCGAACGAATTTGTTATCTTTAATACGATTTGTCTTCCATATATCAAGGCAGGTATTGCTACGATGGCCTTATTTGGAATTATTTCTAGCTGGAATAACTTCATGGGTCCAATGACTTTCTTAACTGATTCAGAAAGATATACCTTACCTCAAATTATCTATTATTTAACAACCGCTAATATACCGAATTATGGTGCTTACTACGCAGGTATTTTATTAACAATGCTTCCAATGCTTGTTATCTATTTCTTCATGAGTAAGACCATCATGAAAGGTACTTCCGCTGGAGGATTAAAATAATGAAAAGAAAATTTTTATCATTACTTTTTCTCCCTTTAGTGACTTTAGGTTCTTGTTCTAGTGGAGTCTCTAGAAGAAGCGATATGTTACTAAAGGATGTCTATAAGGACTTTTTCACAATCGGGGGAACTTATAACGAATTCTCTTTTGATAGCAAACTCACATCTCACTTTAATTCAATGACTTGTGAAAATGCGATGAAGTGGATTTCCGTTCACCCAAATGTTTCTACTTATAACTATCAAGAAGCTGATCGATATGTTGATTTTGCTAAAGCACATAACCTAAAGATTAGAGGTCACGCTTTAGTGTGGCATAACGAAAAGAGCATCTCTAGTGATGTTTTTGCTTCTAATGATAAAGAAACTGTTATCTCTATTGAAAAAGATCACGTTAATAAAGTTGTCACTCACTTTAAAGATGATGTCTATTGTTGGGATGTTTGTAACGAAGTCGTAGATGATGGCACTTCCCCACTTGCGGAAGATGGAAGTAACGTCTACCGTCAATCTAATTGGTACAACATCTGCGGTCGTGATTTCATTAAAGAAGCATATATCGAGGCTGATCGAACATTAAAAGAATTAGGTTTAAGAGATAAAGTAAAACTTTATTATAACGATTACGACAACACTAAACCTGCAAAAAGAAGTAAGACAATCGCGATGCTTAACTGGTTACTTGAAGAGAATGTTCCTATTGATGGAATAGGGATGCAATGCCATTACCATTTAGGTAGTTTTGATCCAGCCCAATTAGAAGAATCAATTATTGCTTATTCTAACTTAGGATTAGATGTTCAAATCACTGAATTTGATGTGGATATCTATGATAGAACTAAATCAAACTTAGTGAACTATGCATCTTATGAAGATGTTCCTAAAGAAGTTATCGATATTCAAGCGACAATCTATGATCGTGCGTTTGAAATCTTTAGACGTCATAGCGACAAGATTAGTAATGTTACTTTCTGGGGAGTAAGTGATAACAACACTTATATGAATGACAATCCAGATTATGGATACTTAACAAACTATCCATACATCTTTGATGTATTTGAAGAGAAGAAACCTGCTTTCTATCTCATCACAGATTATCAGGAGGAAAAGTAAGATGAAAAAATCACTCGTACTACTTTTTGCCTCTGCTTTACTTCTTTCTAGCTGTGCAAAGTCAAATTCTTCAAAAGGATATGACCCATATGAAGAAAGAAGAGAACAAGAAATTCTTAATACCTACGAAGGTGGAGAAAATGAATATCATCTTTCTAGTTGGTACTCAAGTGACTTTGGCCCAATTGAAGTTGATGAAACTAGTGAGGTCACTAATGTTACATATTCCAAAACATATGGATATGAATATTGTTCAGTGTACACCACAGTGATGGGTCGATTCGCGGACTTTACTTATATTAATTTCCTTGCAAAAGGAACTGCCGGTAAAGGTATCTCTTTTAGACTTTATTATGGAGATGGAGAAGATGAAGAACATAACGCTCTAGGCGGAGATACTTCATTCTCTTTAACCGATACATATGAACTCCATTCTTTAAAAGTGAAAGGTGTTTTACATTCAAGAATGGATCTTTTAACCAAAGTCTCTATTTATCCAGAGATTGGATTAAGTGGTTCCTCTATTAGAGGATCATTCTCCTTTAAAGATGTTTATTTCTCTAAAGAATTACCAGAGAATTCAACTTTAGAAAATCCAGGTGTAGATACTGGAGATACTTCCGTTAGAGTTAACGGTTGGAGAACTGAAGGTTGGACCTTATACACTTTATATAACGATAACGGCAACACTGGAGTTAGTTACTCTAAAGCTGCTGATTGGGGATTTATTGAAAAAGAAATCGACATTAAAGGAAATGATAACGCGTTACGTTTCTCCTTTAAGAATATCGTTGAAGGAAATAACCCAAGCGTTACTTGCATTCACTTTATGTTAAGAGGAGATGTCTCTAGACACGTCTCCGAAGGAGTGGAATACGAATATGATGAATATTATGAAGCTCCAATTTATACATATGACTTAACTAAAGAAGATGAAGTCCAACCAGATAGTAAAGGCGTTACTACTTTAGAGATGTCTTTAGAAACACCTTTATTAACTATCGGTGAACATCACGAAAACGGATATCGCTTAACAGTGATGGTTGAATCTCATCCAAGCGATACTGCGAAATATAGATTTAATAAAAATGGTCACATGCTTATTACTGGTCTTGAGTTATATCATGGTGATTTTGATATCGATTTATATTCCAAAACTGGAGATCCTGCAGTTGGAAGTATCGAACTTAAAGACAAAGCTGGTGTTGAAAAGAACATCGTCTATAACGGAGTCAGTGGTAGTGCTTATTGGCCAAGAGTTAATCGCCAAGTATTAGATGCCTCTCACAATAGTGTTATTAAAATCACCATTAGAAATAATGGAGAAAACACTGCTAGAGTCGGAATCCATGCGGGTAATCCAAACGATAGTAGAAGTGATGCGCTTAATAACAACTTCTATCCACTTTGGAAAAACCAAGGTAAGTCAGGCGATTATTTCGCGGACGGAGAAGATGTTGATATCGCTGCTGGAGCTAGTGCAGTTGTCTCCGTTAGTGTTGACACTGATAATCCACTTATCACAAGTGAAGATAAGATTACTCTTATCCAATTCTTAGTGGATAACAACTATGGTGACTCCACTTTAAGAAGCGGAAATATTGATATTGTAAGTGTGGTTATTGAATAACTATGAAATACGGACATTTTGATTTAGAAAATAAAGAATACGTGATAGAGACTTATAACACTCCTCTACCATGGATTAACTATCTCACCAATGGAGAGATGTTTTCTCTCATCTCTAATTTAGGGGGAGGCTATTCTTACTATAAGGACGCAAAACTTAGAAGAATCACAAGATTCACCTATAACACTCCTAGTAGAGATAATAACGGAAGGATGTATTACATCGATGATGGAAAAGAGATCTTCTCTCCAACATTCTTCCCATCCAAAGTTGAATTAGATTCATATGAATGTCACGTTGGACTTAATTACACGAGGTTGGTTTCTTCTAAAAATCAT
>JAEEGK010010407.1_pt1 | contig 21465 bp, 12 predicted proteins | sample 8958771 | NCBI WGS metagenome assembly JAEEGK01 (sample SAMN16246547, study PRJNA631951) | gut metagenome | biome: gut microbiome; feature: rumen; material: SC-attached | host: Bos | place: Iran: Karaj | collected 2018-10 | reverse complement strand
AAAAAAAATTTATTATTTAAATAAAGGAAATATAAAATTAAAAAGTCTTTTTATTGGGGATGGGGGTTGGGGGATGGGGGATTGGGGATTGGGGATTGGGGATTGGGTATTGGGCCCAATCCCCAATCCCCAATCCCCAATCCCCTATGTTTTTTCAAAATATTTTATATTTAAATTATTTGTTATTATGAAGGCATATAATTTTATTTTAATTCAATAAATTATGTTAATTAAATATTTAAAAAATATTATTTGAAATTTTAATAAAATGGAGGAATCACTTTTAGACTATGGAACAAGTTTTTATACTCAAGACAATAAATTATTAAATATAGAATTACATAAATATAACATCGAAGCAAAAGTATTCTGTATTTTTTTCATGTCAAGTTTTCATCCTTTTTCTGATGAAATTTATACAAAAATAAATTCATTATCAAATCAAGAAAAGGAAATTCAAATAGTATTTTGTCCTTGTGATGAGACAGAAGAAGAATATAAAGTATCAAAATTAAAAATAACAAATAAAAATGTTTTAACAATTCCATTTTCAGAAAAAGAAAGAATAGAAAAAATAATAAATAAACATAATGTGAATTATTTACCTTATATGGTAATAGTAAATAAAGAAGGAAAAGAAATATTTAATTTATTAAAAGAAGAAATAATGAAAATAAAAAAAGAAGATATTTTAGGTTGGATAAATCAAAGTAATTTAAATAAATTATTTTCTGATTTAAAATATCAAATTGGAGAAAAAGGATATTCACCATGTCATCCTCATACTTTAACATATGCAATTTCTACTACAAAAATGCCAGAATATAGAAGTGGTAATTGGTGTTGTGATGAATGTGGAAAAAGTTTTAAACCTAATGTTACTAATTTTTATTGTAGTTTATGTGGATATGATATTTGCGATATTTGCTATGATAAAACTCAATGATTTCTTTATTAATTTGAATTAACTTGATTTTATTTATTTATTTATTTATTTTAAATTATATTCTTCATTGTCATTTAATTCTAATCTTATTAATTGAGTTTTCTTTTCACTCCTTTTTCAAAAAAATAATATATAAATCAAAATAAATTTTTAAATTTTTTTTTAATTTTTTTTTAAATGAAAAAAAATTTTTAAAAAATAAATGAAGAAAATTAAAAAAAATGAAGGAATTGATCCTATGAATCAAAAAGGAGAAAATATTCAAACGACAATTAAAGTACTGAATCAAATTTAAAAACGGAAAAAAATAACAATATAAGATATATTACAATTTTAAATTATAAAAAAATAAAAATTCATAAAATCAAAAAAATTTTCAAATTATTTTCGATTTAATTAAAACAAATATTCAAAAATAAATGTTTTTGGCAATTTGATTTAATTTTTAAATATGAAGAAGAAAATGGTAAAGAAACAGTTATATCCAAAAAAACAATTTATTTTTTTCTATTTTTCTTTAATGGATGATTGAATTCAATTTCATATCTTTTTGAAAAATGAAAAGAATATATAATTTTATTTACTAACATTTAAAGATCAAATCTTATAAAAGTTTAATTAATTTAGATATGATGATGTAAAGTTAAATATATATCTTTTATTATAAATTTTTTTCTTTTATTCATACCTACATTTTTACTATAAAAACAATGAATTAAATGTTAAAATCAATAATTTAATCGAATATAATCCTGTTAAAATTCTTCTAATAAAAAAAATTTTCTAATAAGAATTTAATTATAATTAATGTTCAAAAATTAGAAATTATTCTTGAAATTAATTATTATTAAATTTATTAACCTATTCACATAAATTATTCATTGTTATTTTACACAAAAAAATTATTGCTTAAACTTGAAAATAAAAATATTTTAATTAATAGATTAATTTATTTTTTCTTTATTTTAATATAAAAAATTTCTTTTTTAAACTCAGTTTAATTAAATTTTAAAACAACATATGAACATTAATAAATATAGTAAAAATCCTTTTAATAATAATTTCAAAATTTTCCCTAATTATATTCAATCAATTAAATTTTTATTAAAATTAAATGATGGAAGATTAGCATGTTCTGGTAACAAAATATTAAATATATATCATAAAAATTCTTTTGAACTTCAAATAGAAATTAAAGAACATTCAAATTATATTAATTCATTTTCACAATTAAATGATGGAAAAATAATAACTTGTTCAAATGATAAAACAATGAAAATAATAGAATTAATAAATGACGAAAAGTATAAAGTTATTCAAATATTAAATCATCATTCACCTATTTTTAAAATAATAGAAATAAAAAACAATGAATTAATTTCAATTTCAGAAGATGGAGTTATGAAAGTTTGGATATTAAACAACAATAAATTTTTTGAAAATATATTAAATATTAAATATCAAAAATGGAGTTATTGTAATATATTAAAATTAAATAAAAAAGAATTTGTTACTTTAAATATAAATGGTAAATTTTTAAAATTTTGGAATTCAAATAATTATACATTTATTAATATGATTAATAATATTCAATCTACTTCTACATTAAATTCAATGTGTTTATTAAATGATAATTTATTGTGTATTGGAGGAATAAAAAAATTTTATTTAATTCAAATTTCAAATCATCAATTAATTAAAATTATTTTAGGAATAAATAGAGTTTATTCTATTAAGAAATGTTTAGATAATTTATTTTTATGTTCTATTATTAATGAAAATAAACATCATTGTCTTATTAAATATAAAATTGAAAATGAAAATTTTGAAAAAGTTTATGAAAAAGAAAAAGCCCATAAAACTGATATTTGGTGCTGTACTGAATTAAATAATGAAATTATTGTTTCAGTAGATGATTTATTTTTAAAATTATGGAAATTTTAGTTATTCTTATGTGTTTTCAAAGTTATTTTAAAAATTGAAAAAATATTAAATATATAATTTAAATAATTTTTATATTCATAATAAACAAATATATAATTTATTTGATAGTATAAATTCGAAGATTTTGTAATATATAATTCGTTAAGTCATTATTTTTTATGAAAAATTAAAAATCATATTTCATATTAAATTTATTTCACCCACCAAAAATATAATTAAAAATCTTTTTAAGAAAAATATCATTTAAATATTCATTCTACAATTCTTTTGAAATCAAAGAAAAAAATTCTGAAGAAGAAAAATGTAATAACACAAAGAAGATTTCCTTCAGGGAGTTTGAGTCAAAAATTTTAAACAAAAAAATTATTCTTGAGTAAAAAATAAAAATTAATAAAAATGAAAAAGAATAACTTTATAAAGTAAATTCTTATTTTGATTTAAACAAAAAAATGAAGAACAATTTATTTTAAAAAGAATAAGAGAAAAAATTTCTTTTAAAAAGTGTTTTTTCCGAAATCAGAACAATTTACTTTTTAATGAAAAAAGATATTGAAAATATCGTTAATACAAAAAATAAACAATAAATTTTTTATTAATAAAATATATTTTATCATGGGGGGTTGTATGAATATACAATAAAACTATGGGTAGAAATTTATATGAAAAACAAAAATAATTAATTATTTATTTAAAACTTTGAATTTTTATCATTAAGATTTTGATTTAATAAATTGATTTAAATATTAATTTTTTTGATTTAGGTTTTAATTGAAAGGGTGTAGTTTCTGAAGTAATATTTTATTGTTATATTTAAAAATTATTTTTAGAACATTCATTTTTTAAGTTATAAAAATTAATATTGTAATGTAATATTTAAATTATTTTAAAATTCTTAAATTGAAAATGAAAATACCGTAAAAAATAATTTACATTGAAAAAAATATTATAAAAAAAAAATGAAAATGAGAAAAAATATTTCAACAATTCAATTAATAATGACTTTAATAATAGGTGGATTAAATACTTATATGTTCTTTCATTGGTTTTTCCAATTAAAAAACAAAAGGTTTCTTTTTATGACTTGGTGGAATTTTTACATTAATTCAATTTTTTTTATAGTAGTTTTATTTTGTGATATTTATTTTTATTTTTCAAAAAATAAAAAATATGAAAAGTTAAATTATATTTTTAGAAATGATTATGCTTCAGTTTCTACAACTTTATCTATTTTTGTTACTATAATTTTTTGGGGTTTAATTTTTAAAAGTTTAAATCCTTTTAATAAAAGTTATGATCAAAATAAAATTTATAGAAGTATTTATGTTCATTTAATTATAACAATTTTATTAATTATTGATTTATTGACTTCTGAAAGAGAAGAAAATAAGTTTAACTTTACTCATTTAACTATTGATTTCATTATTCTTGGAATATATATGATTTTAACTATTATCTTAATTTATATCTATGATAAACCTATTTATCCTTTTTTAAAAAAAATTGATTTTACTCTGCTCCTTTGTTATGGAATTTTGTTTGTTATTACAATGATTATTTCTTATTATTTATATTTAGGTTTAATTTTTATAAAATATAAATATAATATTGGATTAGAAAAAGAGAATAATAATTTAGAAGAACCTCTTATTATTGATAAAGAAGATTAAATTTTTATAAATAGTTGGTTAATGTTTAGTAAATATTTTTTTTCTTTTTGAAAAAATTTTAAACTTTTAAATTATTTTTTTCAAATTTTTCTTTTGTTTTTTTTTTGAAGGAATATATAATAGAATAACTTAATTTTTTAAGATAAATATATAATAATAAAGGAATCAATTAGAACCTCAAAAGGAAAATATAAGTATATTAATTTCAATAAGTAGTAAGTATAACATAAAATTAAATTAAACATTTGTTTAACGATATAAATGAAAATAATTATATTTATTATTTATATTTTAATGAAAAAAAACAAAACTTTTTTAATTAAATTTCATATAAATATGTGGATGTTTCTTGAAAATTTACATTAATAAATTTTATTTAAAGGCAAATTTGTAGTTACAAAATACTTATAAATCATATATTTTATTTTTTGTTAGAATTTTTTTACTTTTTTTGAATTTCTTTTTCTTTACTTTTTTTAATTTTGGTCTTTTCTTTTTCGTTATTTTTATCTTATTTTTGAGTGATCGTTTTCTCAGAATTTTTAAGAATTTCAAAAAAAAAATTAAGACTTTCATTTAAATTTCTTCTTTTATTAAAATGTTTGTTAAAACAATATTGTAAAAACTTTTATTTATTAAAATTTTATTATTATCTTGATGAGACATTTCTTTTTATTTTTAAATTATACTTTTATTATTCAAAGAAATATTATTGAATATTTTTTCAAACAATTAATTAAAAGATAAAAAATCTTCAAATTTAATATCAGAATTTTTTGGTTTTTTTAAAAAGAATTATTGATTTCTTCTGTAAAATTATTGATCTTTAATTGAAATTTTTCTTTAAAAATTGGAAGAGAAAAAACTATTTTTTTTCATCAATCTGAATTGATCTTATTTTTTTTAAAAAAATAAAAGTAATTTTAGTTAGAGTCGGTTTAATAATGTGATTATAAATGAATTTTTTTTAAACTAAAAAATTAAATATTTTTTAAAAATTAAATCAAATATAAATGAGAGATGTTGAAATTGAAGGAAATTTAAAAATAGAAAATATATTAGAAAGTAATTTTGAAGATAGTGATTGTAATCAAGAAAATACAACAAAAGAAAAAATAAGATATACTGAATTGAATGAAAATTTCGATGATAATCCTTTAGGATTTTCTGAATATAAAGATTCAAGATTACCAAGTATAAATAATAATTCAAATAATAATATTTCAACAAATAATAAAAATAGTAATAATAAACATTCTTATTTACCCTCAAATAAAACTTATAAAATAAATAAACATCAATTTAAAATAATTTTAATAGGTGAATCATCAGTTGGAAAAACTTCAATAATAAACAGATATATAGATAATAAATTTACAAATAAATTTGAATCAACAATAACAGTAGAAACAAAAAAAAAATTATATCAAATTGATAATGATAATATTGCAGAATTAAATATATGGGATACTGCAGGAGAAGAAAAGTTTAGAACAATAACTAAACAATTTTATAAAGATACTCATGGAGCTTTAATTGTATATGATATAACAAATAAAGAAAGCTTTGAAAGAATTAATTTTTGGTTAAAAGATTTAATTGATTTTTCTCCTCCTGATATTATTATCTATTTAATTGGAAATAAAATTGATTTGGAAAAAAAAAGAGAAGTAGAATTTAATGAAGGAAAAAAATGCAGTGAAGAAAATAATATTTTGTTTAATGAAGTTAGTGCTAAAAATGGAAATAATGTTTCTGCAATTTTTGATATTTTAAGTAATAAAATTTTTGAAAAAAAGAAAAAAGAAGAAAATAATGTTAATAAATATAAAAGAAGAGATGAAAGAGGTACTATTGAAATTAATAGAAATTCTTTCAAAAGAAATAATAATAATCATCATAAAAAAGGATGTTGTTAAATATTAGCTTATTTTATTTTTATTTTTTTTCTTATTTATTAACAAATCTTTTTTTTGTAAAATATATTTTAAATATTTTTTATTGATTTATTTTATATTATATATAAAATATAAAAATAATTAATTTTTACAAAGACTTAATTTTTTAAATGAATTCCTTTAAATTTAATAAAATTTTTTGATATAAAATCAAAATAAAATACACGAATGATCACACAAATATAAACTTAAATAAAAGAATAAATATTATTGGAAAAGAATTTATCAGATTTGTTCTTTAATTTCAGAAGATTTAATTGTTTAAACCAAGAATTAGCATTTAATATTAAATTATTTGAAATTCATTTTCAAAAAAAGTTAAAACTTTTAATTCTTTTATCAACGAAATAGAATATAATCTTTTCCTTATTTTAAAACAAGAATATATAGAAGAAATAGAGAAAAATTAAAAAATAGAATTGAAAAAAAATAATTATTATATCCTTAAAAAATAAAGTTTCTTCTTCAAAAAGATAAAAATAATTAACAAATAAAATATAAATTATTTTAAATTTTTTAAATTCAATTCAAAATTACATTTAATAAAAGTTATTATCATTTAATTTTTCAATTCATCTCTTTCCCATTTTCCATTTTTTTCCTCTCCATTAACTAAAATTAAAATTCCATTTCCATCTTTATAACCATCTTTAAAATCTCCTTTATATATATCTCCATTTTGAAAATAAAAAATACCTTTTCCATTAAATTCATTTTCTTTAAAATCACCTTCATATTTTTTTTGATTATTTTGATAATATAAAGTTCCTTTTCCATTAAATTCATTATCACTAAATTGACCGTCATATTTTTCTCCATTTTTAAAATAGAAAATTCCTTTCCCAAACTTTAAATTTTTTTTAAATTCTCCAACATATTTATTTTGATTCTTATAATAAAAAGTACCATTTCCATCAATACAATTATTTTTAAATTCTCCATCATATATATTTCCATTTTTATAATATAAAATTCCTTTTCCTTCTCTTTTATCGTCTTTAAAATCTCCAACATATTTATCTCCATTTTTATAAATAAAAGATCCATGACCTTCTTTTTTTCCATTTATTATTTCAACTTCTTTTTCATTATTATCTTTAACATTATTGTTATCAGTATTATTTTTTTCTTTATTATTAATATCATCTAAAATTTTTTTACAAATTTCAAGAATTTGACTTAATTCACTTCTTTCATTAGGATTAATACGTAAAATTTTTGGAATTAAATCAATTAATTCTTTAGGACAATCATTTTTTTCAATTTTTGAAATATTTCCACTTTTAATTTTATTCATTATTTGCAAATTTCCTTTGAATGAACTAAAAGGATTAGATAAAGTAATCATTTCATATAATATAATTCCTAATGCCCAAATATCAGTTTTATAAGTATATCCAAATTCATTTTCAATAATTTCAGGACTTAAATAACATAAAGAACCTACAAAAGTTTTAGCAATAGAATTTTCACTTTTCAATTCTCTTGCAACACCAAAATCACCTAATTTAACTTCATTGTTTTTAGTTAAAAAAACATTTAAAGGCTTTAAATCTCTATGAATTATATTTTTACTGTGAATATATTGTAAAGCTTCACATATTTGAATAGTATAATTTAAAATATTTTTCATAGGAATATAAATATTATTTTTTTTATTTTCTTTTATTAATAAAGATAAATCTCCTCCATCTGCATATTCCATAAAAATATAAACTCTTTCTTTCTCATTATCATGAAATGTTCCTTTAAATTTAATTATATTTTTATGGTCTAATTTTTTCAAAACATCAGTTTCTTGGATTAATAATTTTTTTTCATTTTCATCTTGACATTGATTTAAATCCATTTCTTTCATTGCTATTAATGATTTATCATTTTTATCTTCCATTAAATAAACTAAACCAAATCCTCCTTTTCCTATTGTTTTTATATAATTATATTTTTCTTTTATTTCTTTAGGAAAAAAATCCGACATATTTTTTTTATTAACTATTTACAAAGTAATTTTTATTTAAAAAACATTAAGATAATGATTAATTATAAAAATCAAAATTATATATTAATATTAAAAAATAGGAAATTTTGCAATAATTCAATACATTCTAATTAATTTGAAACATATAAACTCCTTTCAATATTATATGGATTAATTATATCTAAATATATATTTCAGTCATTCTTTTTGTTGTTTTTATTTTTTCTATCTTTTTTTTATAAATTGTTTCATTTTTATTTATTTAATTTTTTAATAATATATTTATAACAGTTAAAAAAAATCGAATTATAATGAAAGAAAATAATTTATTATTTGATTTTAAAAAGTATTTTACAAATATAATTTTTCTTTTTTTAATTAAAAAAAGAAATTCATAATAAGGAATAATAAATTAAATTGGTAAATAAAGATCAATAAAATTGATTAAATTTACTTAAACTAAGAAAAACATTTATTTCTAAAAATGAATAACTCTGATTATATATATATATTTGAATATTTTAATTTTTTAAAATAATTTAAATTAAAATTAAATTATAAAATATTTAAAAAAATGACAGAAGAAGAAAATAATTCACAATATTATATTAAACAAAATCAGAATCCAAATACCGATTCTATTCCAATGACTATGACTGAATGTAACACATATATAAAAACCAATGAAAATACCATTGTCAATTTAGAAGAGAAAGAAAAAGAATTATACAAACATAATGAATTTAAATTTTTAAAAAATGATAATTTACAAAAAGAAGAAAATTTTCTTAATGATAAAATGTACAATAAAGAAAAGGAAAATATTGATATTTTTAATTTTAAAAGTAATTTTTTGGACAATAATATTTTTTCGAACATTAAAAAAGATTTATTTAATCCAAGTGAAAAAAGTTTAAATATAAAAAATAATGATTGTTTTAAAATAAATAGAGAACTAAGAGATTTTTCAAAATTTGCAATAAAAAAAAATACCAAATTAAATAATTCAAATAATAATCAATCAAACAACAATATTTTTTCTCAGTCATCAAATTTCACATTTTCTTCAATTTTTACAAATAATAATAAAATAAAAATAAATAGTAATAATAATTTAAATAATAAAAATAATAATTGTTCAAATAATAATTTTACCCATAATTTTGTTTTTTCTTCAAACAATAATAATTCAAATGAAAAAAATATAATTGATATGTTATCAAAGACTGTATTAAATTCAAGTAAAAAAATATTAAACCAAAGAAATTTTGATAATATTAAATTAAATAAACAGTTTAACTTAAAAAACAATAAAGATAATTTAATTTCAAAATTATCAAGCAAACAAAATTCTATAACACCTATTAATAATCAAACAGTATTAATATATGATTCTTCTAAATTAAAAAAAAACTATGAAAATAAAAAGTTGTTTTCTTCTTTAAATAATAATTTTTCTATTAATAATAATAATAGTTATAATAAAAATAAATATTTAGATGTTAAAGACTTGATAATTAATTTAAAAATGTATTTTGGAGAAAATTTTCCTTTTTGTAAAAAAAGAAAAAGATTTATTGATTATACTTTATAAATAAATGGATTTAACTTGATTAAAAAATTGTAAATAACAATTAAAATAAAATTTATAAAAATTGAAATTAAAAATATTTATAAAAAATTTAATTACATTTAATATAAAAATCAAAAGACTATTAATATAAAAAATAATCATTAATAAAATAAAATATATATTTTATATTTAATTTAATTTTCACTTTTATTATTATGATTACTCATTAATTTATTTTTTTGAGGTTTTGGAATAATATTTAATTCAGGAATTTGAAATTTATTTTCTGTATTAGATAATTTATTTTCATATTTTTTTTCATTATTAACATTTATATTTACATTAATATTCATATTTAAATAATTATCAGAATTTCTTTTTATATTTTTAATTTTATTTTTGTTTTCTTTAAGAGAACTATCTTCTTTATTTTTTGAATCATTTTTTTTTGAATTGAAAAATGAACTATAATTATTATTTTCAGATACTTCTTCTATTATATTTTCTGTATCAATATATTTTTTATGAAAATTATGATTCATTCCAATTTGTTTTATTCTTTCTATTTCTTCTTTTAATTCATTTATTTCATTTTCTTTTTCTTCTGTGGTTGATAATATTTTATTATATTTTCTTTTCAATATTTCTTTTTTAAATCTTAATTGATTTTCTGCCAATGCAATTTCATTTGAATTTTTACAATAAATTTCCTTGTTTTCTTCTTGAAAAAGATGTATTTTTTGTAAAATATAAGTATCTTCCTTTATTTTTATAATTAAATCATCTATTTTATTTATTTCATTTTTAATTGTAAAATTTAAATTTTTTAATTGCTCATTTTCACTCTCTTTTTTTTTATTTTTAAAATTTATTTCCTCGGTGATTTTTATATTTTCTTCATTCTAAGTTATAATAAAAAATAAAATTACTTTTGCAACTAAAAAATTTTTTTCTTCTAATTCTTTTTTTAAAGAATCAATTAAAAGGTTTTTTAAACTAAATAGGTTTTTAATTGTATAGTTATAATCAAAATCTGTTTCTTCTTTTTCATTATTTGAAGATAAAAATTCAATTTGAAAAGATTTAATTAATTTTGATAAAGTATTTAAAGAATCAATTTCTTGATTTATAAGATCATTTTTTGAAAAAGTTGAAGTATAAAAAATAGGGCTTGAACTTATTCTATTATCTCTAACATTTCTAGAACTTACTATTTTTTTCATAATTAAAATACAATATAATAATAAATTAAAATATTAAAATATAATTTATAAAAAATTTATAGAATTTAAACAAATAAATAATTACTAATTAATTGTTTTAAATCTATATAATAAATTATATGAATCAACAATTATTTATAAAATATTCCACAAATTTAAAATTATATCAAATAAAAATCTTTTAATTTTACTGTTTATTATGATTTCAATGATTTTTTTGAATAAATCACAATTGCTCATCAAAAAAATTATCTATATTTCCCTAATATCTAAAATTTAAATTATTATAATTTAATAAAAAAATCGAAAATAAACTTTAAATAAAAAGGAAAAATATATTTAAAGTGATTATTAAACTATTACTCTATTAAAGTAAAATAAAAAAAACTTATTTGCTTTATTTATTTATTTTCTAATAAATAAATTAATCGAATTATCTTTTATTTCTAAAAAAATAATTATATTACCAAATAAAAATAAATAAATGAGTTTAGAAAGAAGCAATTCTGAAGAACTTTTTTTATCAAAATATCATCCGAAAGAAACAATAGGAAAAGGAACTTTTAGTAGAGTAAAATTAGGAATAAATAATGAGACTAAAGAAAAAGTAGCAATTAAAATTTTAGAAAAAAAAAAATTGCAAAATAAAGATGATCTAGAAAGAGCAATGAGAGAAATCGAAATATTAAAACAATTAGATAATTCAAATATAATTAAAACAAATGAAATTTTCGAAACAAAAAATAAATATTATTTAATTATGGAATTTTGTGAAAATGGAGAATTATTTAATTATATTGTAAAAAGAAAAAGATTAAATGATTTTGAATCTTCTTATTTTTATTATCAATTAATTAAAGGATTAGAATACATTCATAGTAAAAATATCATTCATAGAGATTTAAAACCAGAAAATTTATTATTGACGAATAAATATATTTTAAAAATCATTGATTTTGGTTTATCAAATTTTTTTTTTTTAAAAAAAGAAAAAGCAAATAAAGAAAATAATAATGAAAATAATGAAAAAAAATTAGAAAAAGAAAATCCTAATAATAATTTTTTTGATACAAATTATTTATTAAAAACTCCTTGTGGAAGTCCTTGTTATGCTTCTCCAGAAATGGTATCTGGAAAAAAATATAATGGATTTAAAATAGATATTTGGAGTACTGGAATAATTTTATATGCTATGATTTGCGGTTATTTACCATTTGAAGATAAAAATAATGATATTTTATTTAAAAAAATTGCTCATTGTAAAATTGATTATCCTAATATTATTTCAAAAAATGCTAAAAATTTACTTAAAAAAATTATTGTAAGTGATCCCAATAAAAGAATTAATATAAAAGAAATTCAGAAAGAACCTTTTTATTTACAAGGAAAAGAAATTTTTAAAAGAAAACATCCTGATTTATTTATTGAAGATATAAATTATGATGATGAAAAAAATATTGAAAATAATAAAAATAAAATAAGTGAGAAGGGAAAAAAAAATATTGATAATAAAGAAAATATTATTGATATTAATATAATTAATAATAAAGAATATGAAATTGATAGAAAAAATATTAATAATAAAGATAATGTTATTGATATTAATAAAATTAATGATAATATTATTGAAATCCAAAATAATATTCATAATAAAAATATATTTCAAAAACTTAATTCAAAAGAACAAAACTTAAAACAAGAAGAAATGAAAATAAATAATAACTATGTTAATGATAATAATAATATTTTAGATAAAAATGTAAGAAATAATAATACTATTGAAAATAATAATATAAAAACTGAAGAAAAAACTAATGTTTTAAAAAAAGAATTTCAAATTTTGAAAGAAAATGATAATAATTTAAAGAAAAATAATTACACAATTCAAACTCAATTAAAAAATCCATCATTAACTGTTCCTATTAGTAATAATTTAAATTTACTTTCCAATAAAATTTCCAATACAAAATTTTCTAACAATTCATTCTCTTATCAAAAAAAATTTCAAGATTTAAAAAGAAGTATTGAAGAATTAAATAAAAAAAATTCTCTATTAATTAATAATATAAATAATCTTAATAATAATAAAAACTATAAAAGACCAAATTCAACAAATTTAAAAGTATATAATGAAAAAAAAATAGGTCTTGATAATAATCAATTTAAATTAAAATCTGATTTAAAAATCACAACTGAAGATGATTTATTAAATAAAGAAAATGATTTAAGAAAATATTTCAATTCATATGACAATAATGATTTTAATCAAATTCAAAGAATAAAAAATGAAAATGAATTTAATAATAAAATTACAATGAACAACAACAAAATTGAAAATAATTACTTAAAAAGTTATAGACCATCTTATGATTATTCAAATATTTTAAATAAATATAGTCCAACTGAATATAATTCTTATAGAACAGAAAATGATATTTTAAAATATTTGAAAAATGTTTCAAATAATATTAATTATAAAAGTAGTAATTTAAATAATTATAATAATTCAATTGAAAATCATTCAAAAAATATTAATTCTTTTAATATTTCAAATAAAAATAATGATATTTTATATATAAATAAAAATAGTCCTTCTAAAAATAATTTTTATAATAATTATAAAACAACAAGAATGTCTTCTTCTTTAAATAGAAAAAATTATAATATTAATATTAATAACCATTTAAATAATAATAATAATAAAAATGACTTTGGTTTAAGAAAAAGTTATAATTTTGAATTTTTAAATGGAAATAAAACTAATAGAAATTATAAAAATTATAATAGTAATGATTACCTAAAAACTGATGTGAATGAAAAATTTTCTTCAAAATTTAACAATAAATATTATGATTTAATTAAAAGTATGAAAAATACTAATAATCGAAATAAAAATTATTTTTCAAGGTTTAGTTATCTACATTCTTCAATTAATAATTATTCCAATACATATTCAGGAGATATAATTTATTATTCCTAAAGGAATAAAAAAATGTTTTATTTTTATTTAAAAAAAAAAAAATATATAAATATAAAAATTTAATTTCCAAAATTATTTAATTTTTTAGAATATTATATAAATGTTCTAGAAATTGAGACTTAAAGAATACAATTAATTTAAAAAAATAATATCAATTAAATTTAATGTTTGTGAATGATAAATTTTAATAAAATAGAAAAACTTTTTTTATTTGATACTTTTTTATTTTAAAGAAACAAAATAAAGATAAATTAAAGATAAAAATGAATTAAGAATTTAATTTGTAAATTAATTATATTATATTCATTTTTATTATTTCATAATTTGTTAATTTTAAATAATTTATTGGTTTATCATCAAAATTAGAAACTGAAACTATAAAAATAACAGAAAATAATCAATTTATAGTATATGTGGCATAATTATTTGAGTCAATTCAACACTAAATCATTTTATATTAGAATTTAACAATACAAATAAAATTCTTTTAAATCTTGATAATTATTGGGGTTCAACAAAAACTAAAATATAATTTAATAAATCTGTTGTTCATTAATTAAAATGTCAAAAAATAAATTTTTGATATAATAGCATCTATAATAAAATAAAAAAACTTAGATATTGAAATGAAAAAATAAATTTTTGCTTTTTTGTTCAAATTATAAATAAAAAATCATTTTAATTAAAAATTATTTGATTGTTAATATTGTATAATATTATTAATTTTTTTTTATACGATTCATAAAATGAATGTTTCCCTTATAATAGAGAACAACAATTCAAAGGAAGCAAATATAATAAATGAAAAAGAAATTAAAAAATATAGTAAACTTAATAAACAAGATCCTTATACTAGTGCAAATACAATAAATCGTTTATTTGTATTTTGGGTCTATGACATTATAAAATTATCTCATTATGTTTCTCTTAAACCTGAGTTTTTGGGAAATCTTCATGAAAAACTTAAAAGTAAAAATTACATAAATGATTTAAAATATTTATGGTTTGATAAGCAATATAAAAATAAAAAATTTCATCCATTATTAAGAGCTGCATTCTTAGCAAATAAATTATTATTGTTTTATGTAATGATTAATGTTTTTATTAAATCAGTAATGAATGCAGTACGTCTTACTTTATACAGAGAACTTATGTCAAGATTTACAAGTGAAAATAACTATAGTTATTATATATATTCATTTTTTTCACTTAATGAAATTGCAATTTTGTATATAGTAATTAGAATTATACATGTTTTTTTATGGAGAAAATCATTAGAATATCAATGTTTATTAGCATATAAAGTTTCATCTCAATTTCAATGTTTAATATTTGAAAAATTACTTAGAATTAGTCCTTCCTCTATGAAAGAAAGAATTGATACTGGACAAGTAATAAATTATATTCAAAGTGATTCTGAAAAATTAATAAATTTAATGTGGAATTCTCCAGAATTATTTTGCATGCCTTTTCAAATGGTAATATATCTTTATATGTTATATTCTATTTTAGGATATGTTTTTTTATTTGGGGCATTAGTTTTAATTTTGTTTATTTCAAGTAATTTATACTTTCAGAAAAAAATGAAATCCTTAATAAAAGTGAATATGAAATTAAAAGATAAAAGAATGAAAATAACAACAGAAACTTTTAATAATATAAAGATATTAAAATTATATTCTTGGGAAGAAGAATTTAAAAATAAGATAAATTCAGCAAGAGAAGAAGAATTAAGTATCTTATTAGAAAAATTTAAAGTATTATGTTTAAACAATTCAATTCAATGGGCTGCTCCAGTAATAACTTCATTAATAAGTATAGGATTATTTCAATACATAAGAGGTGAATTTAAAATTGAAGATGTGTTTACTGCTATCGGAATTTTTAATAATTTACAAAAACCTTTAAGACTTTTCCCTCTTGTTTTATCTTATTGGTATGAAACTGCTATATCAATGGGTAGAATTGAAAATTATTTAAGACAAGATGAAATTGAAGAAAAAAATGTTATTTTAAATGATAGTGAATGTATTGAAAAAGATATTAGAGTTAAAATTGAAAATGGTGATTATAGTTGGGGAATTCCTCCTATAAATTTAAAAGAAGAAATTGAAAGGAAGAAGAAAAAAAGAAAAAAAAAGAAAAAAAAAGAAAAGGAAATAATAAAAGAAAATATAAATAATGAAGTTTCAATGAATAAAGAGAAAGAAATTGAATTGACTACAGTTTCAACTGATATTGATCCAAATAAAGAATCAAATGTTTCAAATGTTAATAATAATAATATGACAAGTGATTCAATATATTTAAACAATATTCAAGAGGAAGAGAATGATCCATCATTGTCGGATTTAAATTTATTAGAACATTTAATAATTAATGACAATTATAAACCAAATATAAATATAAATCCATTAATTCCAATATTAAGAAATTTAAATTTTGAAATAAAAAATGGAGAATTCATATGTATTATAGGGGAAGTAGGTTCAGGAAAATCATCACTTCTTCAATGTATATTAAATAATTTATTACCATTAAATCCAAAAGCAAAAATATATATAAATGGAAATATTTCATATGTATCTCAAATACCATGGATATGTAATGCAACTGTAAAAAATAATATTTTATTTTATAATTCATTTAATGAAGAAAAATATAATAAAATCATAGATCTTTCTTGTTTAAGAGCAGATTTAGAAATATTTGAAGGAGGAGATTTAACTGAAATAGGAGAAAAAGGAGTAAATTTATCTGGAGGACAAAAAGCAAGAATTGCAATTGCAAGAGCTTTATATTCTGATAAAGATATATATATATTTGATGACCCTATTTCAGCCTTAGATGCTCATGTTGGAATGAAAGTTATGAAAGATTGCATTTTAGGATATTTAAACAATAAAACTAGAATTTTAGCTACTCATGCTTTACAATATATTTCTTTTGCTGATAGAATTATTTATCTGAATAAAGGAGAAATTAAATGGATTGGAAGTTATAATGAAATTAAAAAACAACATTTCTTTATTGAATTTTATGAAAAAATGAAAGAAGATGAAAAAAAAAAAAAAACAAAAAGAAGATGAGGAAAAAGAAAATGATAATGATGATGAAAATAATGATAAAGATCCACTTAATACAGGAATAGTGAAGAGAATCACACAAGATGAAAAAATATATAAAGAAAGAATTAAATTATCTCTTTTAAAATCTTTTATTCTAAATATGGGAGGATACCATATACCTATAATAATGACACTTTTTCAAATATCAATGATAGGTTTTAAATCAGCAAGTAATGTATTTTTAAGTATATGGTCAAATTATCAATCGAAAGAAAAAAATAATGAATATTTTTTAATATATTCCTTATTATGTATAGGTTCATGTTTATTTAATTATTGTTTATTATCATTATGTACAAGAGCTTCAATAATAGAATCAAGAAAAATTCATGATTTAATGATTAATAGTTTAATTGGAGCTCCTGTATCTTCTTTTCATGAAACTGTTCCAAAAGGACAAATATTTAATAGATTATCAAAAGATATTGAAAATATTGATAATAATGCAATTAATCAAATGCGTTTATTATTATATTGTATACTTGACTTTGTGTGTTCTATAGCTATATGTGCTTTTTTTGAACCTTATGTTCTCATTTTAGTTCCTATTTTACTTATATTTGGTTTTTTCTGGACTAAATTTAATCTTAAATGTTTAAGAGAACTTTATAGAATTGAAGGTATTGTTCGTTCACCAATTTTAAATTTAACTAATGAAGCAATTCCAGGCTCTATTGTCATTAGAGCTTTTAAATGTGAAAAAAATTATTTAGAAAGATTTTTTCAAAGTATTGATGACTATTTAAATGTTAGAATTGTATTAAATGGTAATGTTAATTTTTATGATTTAGTGCTTGATTTTCTAAGTATATTTTTAGCTGCTTTTTTAATTTTTTTTTGTATTATTTTTAAAGAAAGCTTTTCTGCTTCTCAAATTGGTTTAATTTTAACTTATTATGAAATTATTGATATAAGTATTTTTAATGGTCTTCACACTTTTCAAAATTTTCAAAATACCATGGTTGATTTTGAAAGATGTGAAAAATTTACTATATGTCCTAAAGAAAGTCCTAAAGTTAAAGTAAAAGATTATATTGATTCTTTAGAATTTTGGCCTTTACATGGTAAAATTCAATTTGAAAATTTGTCTGTTAAATATAGAGAGGATACTGATTTAGTTTTAAAAAATTTAAATTTAACAATAAATCCAAAAGAAAAAGTTGGAATTGTAGGAAGAACTGGAAGTGGTAAAAGTACAATAACATTATGTTTATTTAGACTATTAGAAGCAAATACAGGAAAAATTTTAATTGATGATATAGATATAAGTAAAATAGGATTAAAGAAATTAAGAGAAAATTTAACAATAATACCTCAAGATCCATCATTAATGGAAGGTTCATTAAAATTTAATATAGATCCTTTAGATTTAAATTCATATGAAGATATATTAGAAGTAATGAAATTAATAGGTTTTGATTATATTATTGATAGAGATCCTAAAGGATTATCACAAGAAATTTCAGAAAGTGGAAGTAATTTAAGTGTTGGAGAAAAACAATTAATTTGTATAACAAGGGCAATTTTAAGAAAAAGTAAAATTATAATTATGGATGAAGCTACTGCAAGTATTGATTATAAAACTGAAGAAATTATTCAAAAGGCAATTCATGAATTATTAAATGATAGTACTGTTATTACTATTGCTCATAGAATTAAAACTATTCTAAATTATGATAAAATTGTCACTCTAGATCATGGTGAAATTATAGATTTTGATAGCCCTAAAAATTTATTAGAAAAGAAGGAAGGAATTTTTTATGAATTATATCAAAAATCTACTACATAATAGTTTTTTTCTTTTTTCTCTTTATTCCTAAAAAATGAATTAAATGGTTTTTATATTTAATTTAATTCTAAATAAATTACAAAAATAATTACTTTAAATATTAAGATTTATATATGTTAAAAGAATTAATTTTTTTTTTCAAAAATCTAAAACAAATAAATAAGATGAGGAAATAATTACTTAAAAATACCCTTAATATATAACAAAAAAATTTATATTTGAATAATATTCCATTCTTTTTTTAAAGAACTTAATTAAAAATCTCAAATAAATAATTATTGAATTCTTTATTTAAGCAAAAGTTATAGATTTATAATAGATTTTCAATTTTTTTTTAAAACCACTTAATTAAGGTTTTAGATAAGTTTTTTATTAAAATACAAAAATAAGTCACTGTTTTAATCATTTTATGTTTTTAATTTTATCATTCTAAAAAATAATTAAAAAACTGAATAAATTATTTAAAATATATGAAAATAAAATATATAATATGTAAATAATAATAATATATTTAAAACAAAATTTTACAATAAATTAAAAAGCTTTTTTTATAAGAAAAAATTAATTTTTAATTTAATTTTCTTCTTCAGGTAAATTTTCTTTAATATATTCATCTAATTCAATAAAATCAATTCTTTTAGATTCATCAACTTCTAGCATTTTAGCAATAACCTGAATAAATTTTTCAGTATATTTATTTTTTAAATGTTTATGTAAAATTTTTTCCAATTTACTCATATCAGTTAAATCTCTAACTTCATAAATAATATTAAAATTTAAAGAAGCAGAATACATAAAACAAAAACCTAATGAAAATACATCACTTTTATAAGGATTATGAGAAACATCATCTTTATCTTTTTTTAATCCATCATATAAAAGAGGACTCATATATAATTCAGTTCCTCTTAAAGTATTTAATTGTTTAGAAATTTTAACTTCTTTAGCTTCACCAAAATCAGCAACTTTATATAATCCATCATCAAAAACTAAAATATTTTGAGGTTTAATATCTCTATGAGCAATTTTCATTTCTTTTTGCATATAAACTAAAGCAGAAACTAATTGTTTTAAAATAGAAATTAAATGTTCTTCTTTATAATTTTTTCTTTGTTGTAAATGTAATTTTATTTCTTGATCCCAATCAGAATTAGCAATTTCCATTAAAATATAAACAGCATAAGTAGTAGGATCAAGTATTCTAACACACATAGAATAAATTTTCATTATATGAGGATGATTACAAGTAGAAACTAATTCAAATTCAGTAATAAAATCTTCTACTTCATCAATATCATGTGCAATTATTTTTTTCATTGCAAATTTATTATTATTTCGATCTAATACTTTATATATTGCACCATATGATCCTTCTCCTAATTGACCTTTTAATATATAATCTTCTACTTTAAATTGAGGTAATTTTGCTGATGAAATTATTTTGTCTATTCTCTTCTTTATATTTCTCATTTGTTCTTCGTGTTCTTTACCAAATTCATCTTCAATATTTTTTTCTTTCTCTTCTTCTTCTTTTATTTCTTTACCTTTTGTCTTTATCGAATTATTAGGTGATTTATTTTGATTTAAACTCTTATTTTTTTCATTATTATTACTTCCATGTGTTGATGAATCTTCTTTTGTTCCTTTACTACTTGAATTTTTACTTTCTTTATTTTCTTTTGTTTTTTCTTTTAATTCTTTATTTTCTTTTTGATTTACTTTAATCTTTGTTTCTTCTTCATTTTCTTCTTTTATTGGATGAAGTTTCTCGACTTGATTCTTTGGGCTTAAAAAATTATCTATTATCTGTTTATTCTTTTTTTCTTGAGATGATGATATTCTTCTTTTTGGTTGTCTTTCGTATTTTTCTTTTTTTTCTTCTTCTTTTTTTTCTTCCTCTAATTCTAATTCTAAAATTTTCTCTTTTTTTTCTTCTTCTTTTATATCTTCTTTTTTTTCTTCTTTTATTTCTTCTTTTATTTCTTCTTTTTCACTTATTTTTTCTTTTTTAATTTCTTCGTTTATTTCATGTTTTTTTTCTTCTTTTTTTTCTTCTTTATTTTCTTCTTTTATTTCTTCGTTTATTTCTTCTTTTTTTTCTTCTTTTTTTTCTTCTTTTATTTCTTCTTTTTTTTCTTCTTTAATTTCTTCGTTTATTTTTTCTTTTATTTCTTCGTTTATTTTTTCTTTTTTTTCTTCTTTTATTTCTTCTTTTTTTTCTTCTTTTATTTCTTCTTTTTTTTCTTCTTTTTTTTCTTCTTCTTTTTTTTCCATTTTTT
>JAEEGK010010406.1_pt1 | contig 21466 bp, 17 predicted proteins | sample 8958771 | NCBI WGS metagenome assembly JAEEGK01 (sample SAMN16246547, study PRJNA631951) | gut metagenome | biome: gut microbiome; feature: rumen; material: SC-attached | host: Bos | place: Iran: Karaj | collected 2018-10 | reverse complement strand
CGCGAGAACATGTAGCACACCGTGTAGATGGTCCGCTTGTGCTGCCGCACCAAAAGTTCAAACTGATGTTCCTTGTCGTTGTTCATAATGCGTTTTTCGTTGCAACGTTCATCATGTTAGACAACAAAGGTAGGGAAATATTACATGGATACATGCTTTTCATTTACAAATCACTCCAATTTAGGCAATAGCAGAAGAAAAGTGTTGCCTACAAACAGCAGTTTTATGGAAAAGTGTTGGTTGTAGGCAACATATTGAATGTCTCTTTGCTAATCAAGGTCAAGCATAAGCTACAACCTCGATTAAGAAGTGCAAATAAAGCCATCTAACAGTAACATTAGACAGCTTTAAGACAACCAAATAATTACTTCAAATCAGTTGTTGCTGACGGGAGATCCGTTGTCGAAACCGTTCTTCTTCTCTGGGAGGACTTCGGTAGGTTGCTCAAGCACTCGGCCTTTGATGCGCAGCACTACGGTGGAGTTCTTGCGGGCGTTGGAACTGACCGTCACTGTCTTGTTGATGTTGCCGGTGCGGTTTGTTCTGTAGGTCACCTTGATGACATCCGACTCGCCGGGAAGGATAGGCTCGTTAGGCCAGGAAGGGATGGTGCATCCACAACTCGACTTGGGCTTTTGAACCAGCAGGGGCTCGTCGCCCGTGTTGGTGAAACGGAACTCACATTCGCCGTTGCCGTTGTAGGGCACATCGCCGTAGTCGTGGACGACTTTCTCAAACTTGATTTCAGGACCGTTTTGGGCCTTCGCGTCTTGCGCCTTGGCCGCTCCTGCCATTAGGAGCATAATACCAAGCAAATAAATGACTTTCTTCATTGCTTTTGATTTTAAGATGATGAATAATTAGTACATTGTGTTTTAATTTGAAATGATGCTGCAAAACTACCGCCTTTGTCAAGCGGTCGGGCAGACATTCCAAACAATTTCGAGTTAAAAGAATTGTAAAATATTGAAAACGAATATGATATTTCAAGGCCAATTCCAAACCTTTTCTGGAAAAAGTCCAAAGTTTTTTACCCTTCTTCCATCTTTTTCCTCCGTCTTCCGCGCAGTTTGTCAATCATATTGACGGTAGTGCCGAGATAATCCGCCTCCTCCTGGCGCGAGAGTTTGAAATACGATAGGATGTAGGATTTCTTTTCGTCCTCATCCAAATCGGGATACTTCTGCTGAAGGGTTGCTGTAAGGTCTGGATAGAGTTGGTCAATCACTTCAAGCATGGCTTCCCAATGGTCATTGTCGCCGTAAACAAGCGTTTCCAAGTCTTTGAGGAGATTGGCTTTTTTGTTGCTGTTCAGATAGTTGTCTAACAAAAGCATCATGCGCTGTTCCTTCATCAGGGCATCCGAAAGGCGGTCGGCGTAGTTTTGTTGGATTTGCTCGTTTTCGGCGTGTTTCTGTGCCAAGTCCTTGTTCTGCTGTTTGAAATGGAACAGTTCTGCATTGATTTCGGCCTCACGCTTGCGCCGCCGTGCCAAGCGGATTTGCGAAACCAACAACGCAGCCAAAACCAAACTCGCCACCAAACTGACAATGACGATGATACGCTGCTTGATGATGATTTTCCGGTTCAACTCGTTCCGCATCACCTCGCTGTCGTATTTATGGCTGATAAGCGCAAGATTGTTCTCCTGTTGTTCTATTTCTTTTAGATTGTTTCCTTCTTCGTACAAACATCCATATTTGCAAGCGGTTTCATAATCGCCGAGTTCTTCGGCATAATCGGACAAGACACCGTAATAGAACCAAGTATCCTCGTTTGGCTCGGTTTGGGTCACAAGTTCCTCCAAACGGCTGTAATAATAATCAGCAGAATCCAAGTCGCCCGACTCGAAATAGATGTTCCCCATGTCGTGATAGTAGTACATGAGCAGATGGTCGTCGCCATCCGAAATGGAGGTTTGCCAAAAGCGGTTGAGATAATCAGCCGAATTTTCATAATCCCCTGCATTGAAATACAAGGTATGAAAAGCCGACAAGACATCGCGTTTTGCCTCGGTTGATTCGCTTTGGTCGGCAAATGTCATGGCCTGTTCCAAACAATACGCTGCACTGTCGAATTGCTTGTGGAACTGATAGAAATCGCCCAACTCTTTCAGCGCTTCGGCACGGTCGGCGTAATCGTCGCCAAAGCCCTCGGCAGCGGCTTTCAGCAACGAAACAACTTCTTCTTTGTCAGCATAGTAGCCCAAGCATTGTGCAATATGATACCGTGCATGAGCCACCGTCAGCGTTTGATTCGCCTTAAGGCCGTAATGCTCCGCCTCCTTGAACAGGCGCATGGCCTCCGCCTTGTTGCCTGAATCCAACTGAATACGAGCGTTTTCCAAGGCATCTTTTGCGACTTGCCTCACATCGCGGGATGTAGGATGGCAAGCGGCCAACAATGTGACAAGGAAAAACAAAATCAGATGATGCAGTTTCATGGGGACAAAAAAGATCTCGTTTCAGCGGCGCAAAACTACCATATTTGTTAAGCAATTGAAAGGACAGTCCAAACTTTTTGGAGGTTAAAAAATCGTAATGCTTTGTGTATGAATTTGTTATAGTTTTATCTATTCCAAACTTTTTGTTGAAATAGAGCAAAGATTTTGCTGGCTTTGGATAAAAGTGTTGCCTGCAACCAACAGTTTTTATAGAATAGTGTTGATTAGAGGCAACACTTATTCCACCGAAACCAATTTGGTCTCAATGCCTTTCGAAGTTTCCATCCTAATCAGATAAACTCCTGCGTTATAGCCGCTGAAATCAAATTCGAAGGCATCGGCATTGAAGGAGCTTTCAAACACCTTCGCACCTATTATATTATAGATGCTGATGTGACTCAGATTGTCCGCCTCGATGGTCACGCGGCCTTGGGTTGGATTGGGATAAACCGAAATACTGTTGTTCCCGTTTTCAGTAACAGCCGTGCAATCCTCAATGATGTTGGTGAACTGCTCGCTCCAATCGGAGTTCTCATACACCGAAACGCATCCGCATGGCACCGTGAGCTTGGTGCTGCCAAAGCCACCGAAAGAATAATTGCCGAGTGTTGGGGGCACTTCGGCGTAGATGACAGCATCCATGAAACCATCGCAACTTGCAAAGGCAAAGCTCTCGATGGAAGTCAGACCCTTGGAAAGGGTCAGCGTGCCGTCGAAGCCGTGGCAGCCTTCAAAGGCACTGGAACCGATGGAAGTCACCGAATTGGGAATCACCAAAGAACCTTTGAAACCAGCGCATTCCTCAAAAGTCCAACTGCCTATGTAGGTCAAGTTCTCGCTTAAGGTCAAAGTTCCGTCAAAACCAGTACAGTTGCCGAAAGCCGACTCGCCAAGCTCAACAACGGTGTTAGGGATGACCAAGGATCCCGTCAGACCTGTACATTTTTCAAAGGCATATTTTCCAATGGAGATAATTTGTTCAGGAATCATCAACTCGCCTGTGAGGGTGCTGCAATAATAGAAGGCGTTGTCGCCGATACGGATCACGTCGTCGGGAATCATCGTGTTTTGGCAGCCAGCAAGCAATTCGTTCGAGCTTGTCCTGATGATGGCGTTGCAACCATTTCGCGAGTCGAAGACAGGATTGCCAGCTTCAACGACAATCTCTTCCAGCCCAGCGCAACCGCCAAACGGGTTTGTGCCGATGTAAGTCACCGTGTTGGGAATGGAAATACTCGTCAAGCCAGTGAACCAAAACGACCAGCCGCCAATTTCAGTCACCGTGTTGGGGATGGTGATGGAAGCCAAACTTCCGATATGGCTAAATGCATCCTCCGCAATGGATTCAACGCCATTGGGAATTGTCGAATTCTTGCAGCCGAATTTCAGTTCATTACTATAAGACGAGATAACAGCGTTGCAGTTGTCGCGCGAGTCGTAGTCCTCGTTAGCGGGGTCTACCACAAAGCCCTCAATGCCATCACAACCATAGAAAGGCGTGTAGCCAATCCATTCCACCGATGCGGGAATGGTCACAACGCCAGTAAAACCGCAATAATCAAAGGCATCATCGCCGATTTCCTCAAGGGTATTGGGAAGAACCAAGGTACCGGTAAGTCCCCTGCAATAGCTAAAAGCATAGCTGTCAATAATGGTGACAGCATAATTGTTTCCATTATAAACCACATAATCGGGAATGGTCAACGTACCTATGGCATCAGTGCCGTCCACATGATCCAACACGGTGACGGAAGTGCCGCCGTAGTTGACTTCATAGTTCAAGTCGCCATAAGTAAAACTCTGGGCATTCAGCTTCATCAAGCCGAAGACCAACAATAAAAACAGGAAAAGTCTTTTCATAGGGTATTCTTTTAATGATAATAATGGCAAAATTACACATTTTCCATAAAATTACTACCTTTGCAGCCCGAAAATAAAGACACGAGGCTAAAACGGCCCTTCGACAGGCTCAGGGACCTTTATCCCGCAGTCTCGAAGTCCCGTAGTCTTAAAACAACACCTTATTATATTATGATCACTGCTGACCAACTTAAAGACTTATGTAAGAGGATTGATGCCTTGAGGAGGTATCTTTGACGTCGACAGACGTACCATCGAAGCACAGGAATTAGACGAAAAGACGCAAGACCCGCAGTTTTGGGCCGACCCCAAGGCCGCCGAAGCCACCATGAAGAAGGTGCGTGAGGTGAAGGGATGGCTCAACGGCTACAAGGAAGCCGAAGACGCTGGCAACGACCTCACCGTGCTCTTCGACTTTGCCAAGGAAGGCGAAGCCACCGAGGAGGAAGTGGATGAGCAATACAACGCCACCCTTCAAATCGTGGAGAACCTGGAGTTCAAGAACATGCTGCGTGAAGAAGCTGACCCGATGAGCGCCGTGTTGAAAATCAATGCGGGCGCAGGCGGCACCGAGGCCCAAGACTGGGCACAGATGCTCATGCGCATGTATATGCGTTACGCCGAAAACCACAAATACAAACTCACCATCTCGAACCTTTTGGAAGCCGACGATGCTGGCATCAAGCAGGTGACCATGAAGATTGAAGGCGACTATGCCTACGGCTACCTTAAAGGTGAGAATGGTGTGCACCGCTTGGTGCGCGTCAGCCCCTACAACGCTCAAGGCAAACGTATGACCTCGTTCGCTTCAGTGTTCGTCACCCCGCTCGTCGACGACACCATCGAAATCGTCATCGAGCAGTCGCGCTTGTCGTGGGACACCTTCCGCAGTGGCGGTGCAGGTGGGCAGAACGTGAACAAGGTGGAGTCGGGCGTGCGTCTGCGCTACCAATACAAAGACCCATACACAGGCGAGGAAGAGGAAATCCTCATCGAAAACACCGAAACCCGGGACCAACCCAAGAACCGCGAGAATGCTTTGCGCCTCTTGAAGTCGCAACTCTACGACCGTGAGATGCGTCACCGCATGGAAGAGCAAAACAAGATCGAGGCAGGCAAACTGAAGATTGAATGGGGTAGCCAAATTCGCTCCTATGTCTTCGACGACCGCCGCGTGAAAGACCATCGTACCAACTACCAGACCTCTGACGTTCAAAGCGTTATGGATGGCAATATTGATGCTTTCCTCAAGGCGTATTTGATGGAGTTTGGAAGCAAAAAAGAATAAACTGGCACAATTATTGCTCAATAAGCAACATTTAATCTTCAAATCTATAACTAAAACAAACAAAACAATGAAAACTTTAACCATCATCACCATGTTTTTGGCCATGCTTGCCAAAGACCCGACCCCAACAATTCAACAATTCGTGAAAACCTATTTCCCCGAAACCACCATCCTTTTCACCCAACGTGATGAAGGCGAATATGAGGTTAGGTTGAGCGACGGCACGGAAATCGATTTTACCCGTAAAGGCGAGTGGAAACATATTGACTGCAAGCACTCTAATGTTTATACCAGCGTGCCCGATGCACTTATCCCTGTTGAAATCGCCAACTATGTGAAAGCCAGCTTCCCCGATGAAGACATCGTCAAGATAGACAAGGATCGCAGAGATTGGGAAATCGAGTTGAGCAACAGACTGGAAATCAAGTTTGACAAGAAATTCCGCGTCCTCGAATACGACGATTAAGCGTTTTCAACAACCAACCATCAAGCGGCTTGAAAGACTTCAGGCCGCTTTTTGTATGCATTTTTAACCCAACCGTGCATTTTGTTTTTCAAAAACTGTAATTTTGCGGCAATTAAACACGCGAACCTATGACTACCTTTTTCATCGCTTTGGCCGTACTCATTCTCGGCTATTTCGTTTATGGAAAACTTGTTGAAAAGCTGTTTGGTGCCGACCCACAAAGGGCTACACCTGCCACCACCATGGCCGATGGCGTCGACTATGTGCCGATGAAGCCCTGGCGCATTTTCCTCATCCAGTTCCTTAATATCGCGGGTGTAGGTCCCATCATTGGCGCTATCATGGGAGCACAGTTCGGCACGGCCTCCTTCCTTTGGATTGTGTTGGGCAGCATCTTCGCCGGTGCTGTCCACGACTATCTGGCTGGCATGATTTCCTTGCGCGACAAGGGCGCAAGCCTGCCCGAAATCCACGGCACTTATTTGGGAAATGGTGCCAAACAGGTGATGCGTGCCTTCACAATCATCTTGATGATTTTGGTCGGCGTGGTCTTCGTCAACACACCCGCTACTCTGCTTAACGCACACTTTACACAGGGCTGGAATCCTTATATCTGGATTGGCATCATCTTGGCTTACTACTTGATTGCCACCCTGTTACCCATCGACAAGGTCATCGGCAAGATCTACCCCATCTTCGGCATCCTGCTGTTGGGCATGGCCGTGGCCATCTTTGTGGCTTTCCTCATCTACAAGCCTGAGATTCCTGAGTTGTGGAGTGGCATGCAGAATCGCCACCCTGACGCGGCCAACAACCCCATCTTCCCGATGATGTTCATCAGCATCGCTTGCGGTGCCATCTCGGGTTTCCATGCCACGCAGTCGCCATTGATGGCGCGTTGTATGGTGAATGAGAAGCAAGGCCGCCCGATTTTCTATGGTGCCATGATTACGGAAGGTGTGGTTGCACTCATCTGGGCTGCTGCCGCTGCCTATTTCTTTGGTCCCGACAGCGTCGTCGACGTGACAGGAAAGAGCGGTGCCGCCATCGTGGGCGTCATCGCCAATACGTGGTTCACGCCTATCATCGCCACCATCACCATCTTGGGTGTCATCAGTGCTGCCGTCACCTCAGGCGACACGGCATTGCGTTCGGCGCGACTCATCATCGCCGATTTCATGCACTATGACCAAAAGCCCATCAAGAACCGCTTGATTGTGGCTGTCCCGATGTTTGTTGTCACTGCTGCCATCTTGGTCTACAGCATATCCAATGCCAAAGGCTTCCAGGTCATTTGGCGTTACTTTGCCTGGGCCAACCAAGTGTTGGCTACGGTCACACTTTGGGCCATCTCCGTTTATTTAGCCAAGAACAAAGGCAAGCTCTGGTATCTTATCACCCTCATCCCTGCCCTGTTCATGACCATGGTGACGGGATGTTTCCTCTTCGTGGCCAAGGCTGCCGACGGCGGCTTGGGCTCTATCCTGCCGCGTCCAGTGGGCTACGGCATTGGTGCGGCCATCACCGTGTTGGGATTGATGCTGTTTGTGATGTTTTTAAAGAGAAACGAGAAAACGATCTAACAACTGCTACACAACAAAATGCCCAATAGGATTCCTATTTGGGCATTTTTCATTTTAGGGAGAAGCCGACCTCAAAGGCCCCTTTTCCAATATCATGATAAGGCAAATGCCATTCATTGGCTTGTGCTATCCATTTCTCGGCCAGATAGCGCGGCATCGAACCGTCAATGAGAAGCAACTTTGCATCGTATACTCTCACAATAGACTGTACATCAGGTTTTTGCCTTTGAGAAACCAATAGATAATCCACTGGGAGACGGTAGGAAAGGCTATCCTCGACTTGTTCCTCATCCCAAAGCGCCAACAGCTTTCCATCGAAAGAAACGAGATTCGACTTTTTGCACAGATAATCCCCTGCAAAATCCTCGTCCAACCCAATTGTTTCGGGATGCGACGATAGATAACGCTTTGTCCAAGCACCCCTAAGGCTGTAATCCACAGCAGATTCGTCAGACATCAGCGCGGAGTCGGCCAAAAGTAGATGTTCCCCTCCCCTGACGAAATCAACTGCAGTATGCCCACGAAGGCTGAACACCGTCATCCCTTTCTGACTATCCGATTGATACAAACGAAGGGTCACTGACACCATCATCAACAGCAAGACCGACAATACGCCAATGAACAGCCGACGTTCCTTCAAAGCAACACACAATAATAGCAGAATGAAGGCGAGTAATAGCATGGCAAACTCAAACTCACTGACATACAAGCCTTTGACAATCGAAAAAGGCAGGCGCTCAATCCATGAAACGATGGCGTTCATCACATACACCGCACCCCAGACTAAATAGCCGACAAACACGTTTACGTAAGGAATCCATGACACCAGCAACAAAATCATACCGCTGATGATGACGATGAACGAAATTGGGGTCATAAACAAATTGCTCAGCCAGAAATAAGTAGTGAACTGGTTGAAATAGAACAGCGTGAAAGGAATGGTTCCGATTTGTGCGGCAAGTGCAACGGCGGTAATTTCCCAAGCCCTGTCAAGCACCTTGTTCTTCACATAAATGAGGTTATAAATCGGTTTTTGCAGCACCACGATACCAATGACCGCAGAATACGACAACAGGAATCCGATTTCGAACAAATTGTACGGGTTGATGCAAAGCAGAATAAACGCCGATGCTGCTATTGAATTGATGATAAAGCCTTTGCGACGAATCATCTCACCAATGATGACGAATGAAATCATCAAGGCGGAGCGCAAAATGGAAGGTGACAATCCGGCAATGAAGGCATAAATCCAAATCAAGGCGAGCAACAGCACCTGTTTCAGTGTCTTTTGCCATTTCTTACGGTTGAGGAAACTTAACAAGAAGCTTGCCAGTAGATAGATGATGCCGACATGCATGCCCGAGACACAAAGAATGTGCATGGAACCTGCTGCCACATAGTTTTTGCGCACCTCATCGGCAAGTTTGTCATCATACCCGAGAAGGATGGCAGCCGCAACACCAAATTCATCGTTTTTGACACCGCAACGCTGCAGCGAAGCCAACAACACATCACGAAAACGATAAGAGAAAGCATACAAAGGATTGGCATTATTCGTTTGTAAATCAATCCAGTCCTCATCCCTAAGATAGGCCTGTCCCGTGATACCTTTCCGAATGAGATAAGCGCGGTAATCGAATTCCTCAGGATTCAAGGGTGGAGACACCTCACGAATTGGGGCAGGTATGGCAATCAAGTCGCCATATCGCAAGGCAAAAGCGGAATCACTTTTGGGAAAATAAGCCATCACTTTGCCCGTGACAGGTCGTGAAGGCAGACTATCGCCAAATTGGTACTCCAAACTCAGTACGGCACGAATGGAGTTCGGCCTCTCCGTTGGAGCATCAAAGACACGGGCGACATAATAGCTGGCGTCCGCCTCATAGTTTCGGAAATAGTCCTTTTGCACCTCCGACTCGTGAACGCGGGTCAAAGCATAACCCGCCAAAGCCAAATAACAGCCCATGAACGCACCGAAAACCCAATTGTTTCGGTAGCTTTTCAAGGCTATGGCCGTCACAAAAGCCAATGCGAAAAGAGCCAAAGCAATGAGAACAGTCGTCAATGGCGACAAACGTAATTCAGGCAAACAAACACAACACCAAATCCCCAAAGCAAAGGGTATCAGCATCCTGACAAAGGGATATTTGGCGTAATCGGTCATCGCTCAGACAGTGTTTATTTTCCTTTCTTCGTTTTCTGCTCAAAAGCACAGGCATCTTTTAGATGCTTTCTCAATGGCATCAATAAAGTCAGACGCGCCTCGGCATTTTGAAGATAACGTTTCCCTAAAGTTTCATGTTCAATATCGCCCCAACCCTGAAATACAACATCTTCATTCACTTCATGTTGGGAGAAATTACTCAAAGCACTGATGCCATACGACACATCAAGCTTCACAAAAAACTGTATCTTTTTTATCATCACGCGGCCGCAAAGTCCCACACCAGCCACTGCACTGACATCAAAAGGCTTGTTGGTGGCATTGGTCAACTCGGTTTCGTGAATCACAGGTTGGTAGCTGTCGTTGTCGTAACTGCGCACCCACTTGGCATTGCCGTTCAGCCAAAGGTCGAAACGCGGTGCCACATAGATGTAAGGCCGCAGATTCTCGCCGTATCCCAAATAATAGGTAACCGGCAATCTGACTTCAACACCATTCATGGTCATGGTGTAATTCACTCGGGCGAAAGTCGTTGTGGTATAGCTGGTAAGAAACTCAGTGGCAAAAACCTCGTTCGTACCGCGCATGGCGTATGAGGCGTCCAAGCCGACAGATACGCGGTGCATGGTATTCCATTCCGCCGCAAGGCCGAAAGTCGGGGCTAGATAAGGCGACAACTTCGATTGTGAGACCGCAGAATACGCCATATCATTTGCGGCAAAACTTCCCGTAACTCCAACACTAAATGGACTCGTATTGCGGCATACGTAGTTCTTGTTCTTCAATGGCTTGGCAAACTGAGCTTGCAAAGAAACTACCGAAAAGCAGCTGAAAATCAAGATAAAAATGCATTTCTTCATGGCTACGTCAGTTTTGAGGGGTGACCAAAGAATCGTTATACCAAGTGCAGGACTCAGCCATGCCATCGTAGTCTTTGAAGACAAAAATCGAGTTGGCAGGATAGACCGTCAGTGGCACGATGGAGTCGTTGTATTTCAATATCTTATAGCCATACCTAAGGTTTTTCACTCCATTATTGGTCAAAGTGCCAGAAAACAGTACCGCATATTCGGGATGGCCGTCCGTCTGTGGTGCTTCATGATAGTAAACCGTGAAATCATTACCCCTACCCGTCATGTACACTGGAGAAATCACCTTGCAATAGGTCTCTTCCGAAGTCATGCTGATGTAGTCCGCAATCTGGAGGTATTGTTGGTTGATTTTGTGGTAATGCGTGATAGGTGATAGTTGTCCCACCTGCGGCGCAAATGGGGGTTGCAGGTTGGTGGCGGCATACTGGTGCATCGACTTGAACTCCATGTTGACAACAGGTGGCTGGTCGCCGAAATACACGTTCTCTTCGCCAAACAAATTGAGCAAATCCTCGGGCAGGTATTCGGTGATGAAAGGAATTATCTGCGGGTCGTTGACCAAAATCGTCTTGTCGCCTTCTTTGAGGCAAGAAGACATGGTTAGACAGAGCAAAGTACTGAAGACCAACGCTGTTTTATGTATAAAACTATGTTTCATATCCTAATCCTTTCAAAATTATCGGGAGAGCATGACCTTTTGCGTCAACGTTTTCCCCTTGCTGTTTATCACAAAATAGTACAATCCATTCTTGAATTCCGTCATGGAGTAATGTGTTTCTCGATTCAACCCTTCCTCCTCGACGAAAGCATCCACTTTCTGTCCAAGACTATTGAAAACCTGAACTTCAACACGACCTTGCAAGTCACCGAAATGTAGGGTCAAGTTACCATTAGTTGGATTCGGAGCAATCACAAAATCAGCATCTTGCGTATTCTCCTCCACATCATAATACGAAGTCTGAATGAAGAACTCCTCATGCACCGTGTCGCAGCGGTTGATGGCCCAAGCATGAAGCGTGACGGGTTCAAGGAGATAGGTGAAGATGAATAAAGTGCATTCCTTGCCTTTGTCGCCGTGCGGTTCAACGTACCAGTTGGGACAATCTATCTGCCAAAGCACCGTATCCACCACCGTGCGTGACTCCAAAGGACGAAAACCATACTCATTCACGCTGATGTGCGTCTCGCTGCCTCCAATCGGCCAATGGCTACCCTGTATCTCAAAATAAGGTGTAAAGCCCAAGTCGACATCCAGAATATAGGTGCTGTCGCAGCCATAGATACTGGTTCCAACTCGCTCATAATGACCTGATTGCGTATAGTCCACACCATAAAAGTCGAAGGCTTCCATATCACAAACCATAGTGTCAAGTACATAATGTGCGGGACCGCCCACGTGAATAGCCACCGACAAGGTATCGTAAACCGTTTCCGTAGAGAACTCGTTGGTGCCATTGATGTATGCGGTAGCCTCAAAATCGCCAGATGAGGCATATTGGTGGGCGACCTCGATGCCCGTGCCCGTCTGTCCGTCACCGAAAGTCCAACTCACACCATTGATGGGATAGTTGGTCTCAACAGTCAAGTCAACGCTTTCGTCAATGCACATATACAAGCCATTTTTATAGAACTCGCTCCACACGCCGTTGACCAAGAGCTTCTGCTTCAGGCTGACCACGTTGGCGCCCACGCAATAGGCATAGCCTCTTGCTTGACCAAAGCCATAGACATGGGCAATCAATCCCGTCTCGCACGACAGATGGTGTGTGCCGTGACTGATGTTTTTCCTTACAAAACTGTAGTCGGGCGTTCCTCTCACGGGTTGAAAACTGCCGGCATTGATTAATGCGCCATCAAGGTACACATGGCCAATATCGTCAGTTTCAACCACGATGTTGACATAATGGCTGTCGATGGAAGCGAACTCATAATCGCTGTTGAAGGTGCAGAAAGTGATTTCGTCAATCCTTTGCTCGACAGGCGGAATCCAAGCCATGGATGGGTCGCCATTGTTCGAACCAAATGGTTCCATAGGCTCCTCCCCAGTCGTGTTGTAAAGATAGACCACGCTCGGCATGGTGGTCTCAATAAAGCATGACCCTTCAGAGGAATAAAGGTCAAACACGTAGGACTCTCCTCGATTTAGTGTAGCAATTGTCTGGCCATTACGTTTCACCGTATTGTTATCACCCGCAGAAGTAACTTTCACAAAATCGCGAACCCTACCCTGAGAGGTGGTCACGGCAAACTGCTGTCCCCAAGAGTCGATAGGCAAGGCCTGTTCAAAGATATGGTCGCGGCCATTTCCGACATCGATAGGGATGCACGTCGTGGTATTACCATTGAACACGGCCACTTTTTTGCCATCGTGAGCCATGATTAGTGAGCCCGACAAGTCGCGTATGCGTTCAAGGGAAGTCGACTTAACAAAATAGGTTTCCCCTGCGTTCAAGACCACCGTAGTTGGCCAGCCTGGAAAAGCGTTATTCTCCGTCTCCACGGCAGGGGTAATGTCGACTATCGTGCTGTCTTCCACAGCAATAATCAAGAAAGCACTTGTAAAAATGCTCTCAGTGAGCAAACCAGAATAGTCCACTTCCTGATCAAAGCATTGGACGAAATACTCCGACCCCAAACTTTCGACAGGCAGCACAAATGAGGCGTCAAACGAATAGGTAGCGATGTTGCTGATGAACACCGACACCGTATCGGTAGCCCTCAGCACCAGCGACTTTTTGCCGACCACTTCCGAATTGTTTTCATTATAGGCGTATGCTTCAGGAATAACGACACTGGTGATTCCGTTGTCGCCCACAGAGAAAGGAATCGGAGGCAACGAGCCGTCAGGCTTCTCGATGGTTCCTGTGCAAGCTTGCTTCGCACTAATCATCACGTTATTCTCCACCCAACTCGCGGCGTTATATTTATAACCATTCTCCATATAGGAAAACCAAAACTCCATGCCTTGGGTCGAGTTCTGGGCAAAAAGCGAAACGCCGAAGAAAAACAAAACCAATGAAAGTGTAAATCTCTTTTTCATGCTATAGCGTTTTTAATTACACCGCAAATATAGAAAAATTTCCAATTTGCAAATAAAATGATAAAAAAATTAGATAAAAAAGAAATTTTTTGCTTGAAACGAATCAATTTCTTGTTTTCATAGCTTCAGTGATGACCTCTGCGGCCTTTTCTGAAGCACCGGCACTGCCCAAACGGTCCTTCAATTCCTCGTAATCTTCCAACAACTTACGTTGACGTTTGCTATTGTGAAGCAAAAGCTCCAATTCTTTGACAATGTTCTCTTCCGTCATCTCGCCTTGGATCAGTTCCTCAACCACTTCCTTGTCCATCACCAGATTTACCAACGAGATGAACTTCACCTTAATCATCCATTTAGCAAGGAAATAGGAGAAACCCGTCGCCTTGTAACACACCACTTCTGGCACGGTGAGCAAAGCCGTCTCAAGTGTGGCCGTACCCGAAGTAACGACCGCTGCGCTGGAGTTTTGCAGCAACTCGTAGGTCTGATTCTCAATCAAAAAGACATCGGAATTACCCAAAATCTTCTTATACAAGGACTTGTCGAGCGAAGAAACGCCTGCCACGACAAACTGATAGTCGGGGAAATGTGAAGCCGCCTTCAGCATGACTGGAAGCACACGTTTCACCTCTTGATAGCGACTACCCGGCAACAAGGCGATGATTTCGCGCTTTTCACCCAAACTGTTGCGACGCAGGAAGATAGAACGATTGGCTGTACCAAACTTAGCCAATTCATCCAATAGCGGATTACCGACGTAAGTCACATCCACGCCATACTGCTTGTAGAACTCCTCCTCGAAAGGCAAGATAACCAACATCTTATCCACCGAGCGTTTGACTTTCTTCACGCGGCGGCGTTTCCATGCCCAAAGCTGAGGCGAGATATAATAAAGCACCTTAAAACCTTTATCGTGGGCGAAGTCAGCAATACGGAAATTGAAGCCTGGATAGTCCACTAAAATAACTGCATCAGGTTGATACTCAAGAATATCCTTTTTGCATTGGGCAATGTTGCCCAAAACTTTCCGCAGATTGACTGCCACCTCCACGAAGCCCATGTAGGCCATGGTGCGGTAATGCTTCAGCAAGTCGACACCTTGGGCTTTCATCAAGTCGCCGCCGCAGCCCCTAAACTCCGCCTTCTTATCCTTCTTCTTGATTTCGGCAACGAGATTGGAAGCGTGCAAATCGCCTGAAGCTTCGCCTGCTATGATATAGTATTTCATTGGTCTACAGTTTATTAGACAAGAAAGAACACCAACAACATTCCGACAATCGTGACCGCAAGCACTCCACGTCCCATCTTGTCAAGGTTCCACTTCACCAACATCATTCTGAACAGGACAACTCCCGGAATGAAGGCCAACAAATAAGGGGCTCGGTCGGAAAAAGCACCCAACGACTCCCAATTGATTAAGCTAAACAACAGGAAAAACAGCCCGAAACTGGCCGCTCCAACCAACAATCCCAGCCAAAAGTTATCCTTGATTTTCATGGTTTTATGCTTATTTGTTCATAATTTTTCATCGGTTCGATGCAATGGTGCGCCGTCCAGTCAAAACAGGTGGGCACCAGCGAGGCGTAGTTGTTTTGCAAAGCCCAAAGGTCGGTGTCGGGCTTGATGTCATCGCTCTCAAATGTGCCTTCCAAGTCGTAGAACTGCTGCCCGTTTTCGTCAAACTGATCCTTGAAATACTCCACCCAGCGACAAGCCGCTTGACGACACACCTTGATGCCTTTCATGGGTTCTTCGCAGCGTTTGGGGAAGTTCACATTGAGGCAAACGCCCTTGGGCAATCCATCGTTCAGCACCTTCTTCGTGATTTCGAGGATGGCTGTGTCGAGATGGTCGAAATCAGCATCGGGGTTGAGGCTGAAAAGACTGTAACCGATGGCGTTCAAGCCATTCATGCAAGCTTCGATAACTGCGCCAATCGTTCCCGAATAAACCACAGTCGTAGCTGCATTCATCCCGTGGTTGATGCCAGAAACCACCAAATCAGGCTTTTGCGGCATCAGTTTCTGATAGCCCAGCTTCACACAATCGACGGGTGTGCCGTTGCAGCGGTATTCTTTGAAGCCTTCTTCCTCTTGTACGAGGCGCACATAAATCCTCTCGCGAATCGTGCAGGAATGGCTTTTGGCCGACATCACTTCATCAGTGGAGACAAGCGTCACATCGCCAAGGGTTCGCATTAGTGTGACCACTTTTCTAAGGCCTTTGGCCGCGTATCCGTCGTCGTTGGTAATCAGTATTTGGGGACGTTTTCCGTTCATTTTGCAACAATGTGCCGCAAAATTAGCAAAAAACTCAAAAGGTTTTCAAGCATTGGTACAATTTTCGTGTCGGCAAGCCCATCACGTTGTAGAACGAGCCTTCCAATCCGCTGATGCCCACATAGCCTATCCATTCCTGGATGCCGTAGGCACCGGCCTTGTCGAAGGGCTTGCAATGCTCAATGTAATAGTCGATTTCATCCTGTTCCAAGTCAGCGAAAGTCACGTTAGAGCGCACTGCGAACGACTCGGTCTTCTCCGCCGAGCGCACCGTGACGCCCGTCACCACATGATGTGTCTTGTCCGAGAGTAGCCGCAACATTCGTTCAGCGTCTTCCCTATCCTTCGGCTTGCCCAAGATCTCGCCTTCGCAAATCACGACGGTATCCGAGGTAATCAACAGATAATCAGGGGGAAGTTCATCATCGTTGAACGCCAATGACTTTTGCAGGCTAAGGTACTTCGGAACCCCGTCCAAAGGCAAGTCAGACGGATAGTTCTCAGGCGTTTCCTTGGTCATAATCTCGAAATCCACGCCCATGCCGCGTAGCAGTTCTTGTCGGCGCGGGGACTTGGAGGCTAGGATGATACGATATTTTTTTAGGTTGGAGAGCATAATAAACCAAAGTGTTTGTGACGCAAAAATACGAAAAATGGAGAAGCATCCGCCTCTCCATTCTTCGTTTCAGACTGCTTAATCACAGCAGCTTCTTCTTCAAAGTCTCGATCATATCGACCGTCATCTTGTCGAGGTCGTACTTCGGGTTCCAGCCCCACTCCTTGCGGGCGCAGCTGTCGTCCATCTTGTTCGGCCAGCTGTCGGCGATGGCCTGACGAATCGGGTCAAACTTGTACTCCATCTCGAAGTTAGGATAGTACTTCTTGATGGCGTTGTAGATGATTTCCGGATCGAAGCTCATGGCCGTCACGTTGAACGAGTTGCGGTGCACCAGTTTGGTCGGGTCAGCTTCCATGATGTCCACCATAGCATCCAAAGCGTCGGGCATATACATCATGTCCATGTAGGTGCCCTTGCTGATGGGGCAGTAGAACTTCTCACCCTTCACGGCAGCGTAGTAAATCTCCACAGCGTAGTCGGTGGTGCCGCCGCCAGGCAAAGTCAGGTTACTGATCAAGCCAGGGAAACGGACGCTGCGGGTATCCACGCCAAAGCGGGTGAAGTAGTAGTCGCTCAGCAATTCGCCCGTGACCTTGGTCACACCGTATATGGTATTCGGGCGTTGGATGGTATCCTGAGGCGTGTTGTCGTGCGGTGTTGATGCACCGAAAGCGCCAATGGACGAAGGCGTGAAAACGGCGCAGTTGAAAATACGAGCCGTTTCAAGGCAGTTCACCAACGAGCCAATACCGACATTCCAACCCAGCATGGGGTTCTTCTCGGCTGTGGCCGAAAGGATGGCGGCAAGGTTATAAATCGTGTCGATGTTGTAACGTTTCACCACCTCGACGATTTGCATGATTTGCGTCGAGTCAATTCTCTCAAAAGGACCGGTCTCGGCAATCTCACCGGTCAAAGGGCGAAGATCGCTCGCAACCACGTTTTCGTTTCCGTAGGTGCGGCGAAGCTTCTTCACCAATTCTGTTCCGATCTGTCCGCCGGAACCAACAATCAATATCTTTTTCATTTCAAGATTCCTTATTTCAAGATTCCTAATTCCTTACCAATCTTCACGAAGGCGGCGATGCACTTGTCGAGGTGCTCACGCTCGTGGGCGGCGCTCACCTGCACGCGGATACGGGCCTGTCCCTTCGGTACCACAGGATAGTAGAATCCCGTGACGAAGATGCCTTCTTCCTGCAACTTGGCGGCGAACTTCTGCGACAGCGGGGCGTCGTAGAGCATCACAGCGCAGATGGCGGATTGTGAAGGCTTGCAGTCGAAGCCGGCTTCGGTCATCTTCTTGATGAAGTAGTCGGTGTTGGCGTGGAGCTTGTCTTGCAGCGTGTTGGTCTCGCTCATCATCTCGAACATACGGATGCCAGCAGCCACAAGGCCAGGAGCCATCGAGTTGGAGAACAGATACGGACGGCTGCGCTGACGCAACATGTCGATGATTTCCTTGCGGCCTGTGGTGAAACCACCCATGGCACCACCGAAGGCCTTGCCGAGGGTACCAGTCAGGATCTCGATCTTGCCACGGAGGTTGAAATGCTCGGTGACACCACGACCGGTCTTACCGACCACGCCAGCGGAGTGGCTTTCGTCGACCATCACCATGGCGTTGTATTTCTGTGCAAGTTCATAGATCTTATCGAGCGGGCAGACGTTGCCGTCCATGGAGAACACACCGTCGGTGACGATGAGACGGAAGCGGCACTTCTGAGCGTCTTGCAGTTGCTTCTCAAGGTCGGCCATGTCAGCATTGGCATAGCGGAAACGCTGGGCCTTGCAGAGGCGCACGCCATCGATGATGGAAGCATGGTTCAAAGCATCGGAGATGATGGCATCATCGGGTCCGAGCAGCGGCTCAAACACACCGCCATTGGCGTCGAAGCAAGCGGCATAAAGGATGGTGTCTTCCGTGCCAAAGAACTCAGCGATCTTGGCTTCCAACTTCTTGTGGAGGTCTTGGCAGCCACAGATGAAGCGGACCGAAGCCATACCGTAGCCACGGGCATCCATACCGTCCTTGGCGGCTTGGATCAATTCGGGATTGTCGGCCAATCCGAGGTAGTTATTTGCGCAGAAGTTGAGGCAAACCTTGCCACCAACCATGATTTCAGCGCCTTGGGCACTCTCGATGATGCGTTCACGTTTATAAAGGCCATCGGCTTCAATCTGAGCCAATTCCTTTTTCAGATACTCTTGAAAGTTAGCGTACATATTAAATAAAGTTTAAAGATGTTCTTTGGGTGCAAAGGTACGAAAAGCATTGATAGGTTGTACAGTTTTTTTGAACAAATTCACAGGATACCGCTTTATTTTGTACTTTTGCGCAATAATTCAAAATCCCAACAAAGATGAACGGCACCTTATATATTTACAATAGCCTCTCGCGCTGCAAGCAACCTTTCAAACCCTTGAACGCCCCGCTCGTGGGCATGTATGTCTGCGGCCCCACCGTCTACGGCGATGCACATCTCGGCCACGCACGCCCAGCCATCACTTTCGACTTGGTATTCAGGTATTTGCAACATCTCGGCTATAAAGTCCGCTATGTGCGCAACATCACCGATGTGGGGCATCTGGAGCACGACGCCGACGAAGGCGAGGACAAAATTGCCAAGAAAGCCCGCCTCGAGAACCTTGAGCCTATGGAAGTGGCACAATATTACACCAACCGCTACCACGCCGCAATGGACAAGCTGAACGTGCTGCGTCCTTCGATTGAGCCGCATGCCTCGGGTCACATCATCGAGCAGATTGCCATGGTGCAGAAAATCCTTGACCACGGCTATGCCTATGTGGAGAACGGATCGGTATATTTCGACATCGAGAAATATAATAAGGAGCACCCCTACGGCATCCTCTCGGGACGCAATTTCGAGGAGATGCTCAACACCACACGCGAGCTGAGCGGCCAAGAGGAGAAGCACAACCCTGTGGACTTCGCCCTATGGAAAAAGGCCGAACCCAAGCATATCATGCGCTGGCCTTCGCCTTGGAGCGACGGCTTCCCAGGCTGGCACATGGAGTGCTCGGCCATGGGCTGCAAGTACCTCGGCGAGACCTTTGACATCCACGGCGGCGGCATGGACCTCATGTTCCCGCACCACGAGTCGGAGATTGCACAGAGCGTGGCCGCCAACGGCAAACAACCCGTCACCTATTGGATGCACAACAACATGATCACCATCGGCGGACAGAAGATGGGCAAGTCTTTAGGCAATTTCATCACTTTGGACGAGTTCTTCAATGGCAGCAGCCACAAGGACAAGAACGGAAAAGAAATGATTGAACAGGCCTACAGCCCTATGACCATCCGCTTCTTCATCCTGCAGGCCCACTACCGCAGCACCTTGGATTTCAGCAACGAAGCCTTGCAAGCCGCCGAGAAGGGCTACAACCGCCTGATGGAAGCCGTGAAAGCTGCCAAGAACCTCAAAGCCACCGAAGGTGCCGCAAGTCTCGACATCCAGAAGATCGTGGATGCCTGCTACGATGCCATGAACGACGACTTCAACAGCCCCATCGTCATCGCCAACCTCTTCGAGGCCGTGCGTATCGTCAACACCGTGAAGGACGGCAAGGCACAAATCAATGCTGACGAATTGGCCTTGCTCAACAAGTTGTTCCAAGACTTCGTCTTCGACATCCTAGGTTTGGTTGAAAGCAACGCCTCCGACGGCAGCGGTGCTCTCGTCGACGGCCTAATGCAGACCATCATCGACATCCGCAAAGCAGCCCGCGCCAACAAGGACTGGGCCACCAGCGACAAGATTCGCGACGAGCTCGCCAAACTGCACATCACCTTGAAAGACGGCAAAGAAGGCACCACCTGGATAATGGATTAATCCTCAAAAACCAACATGCCATGAAGAAGAACAGCAGTACAAACAACTATCACTTTAGGAACCTCGTGTTCGAAGGCGGTGGCGTGAGAGGCATCGCCTATGTGGGCGCCATGGAGGTGCTTAACCAAGAAGGCATCCTCAAAGACATTGAACGTGTGGCTGGCACTTCGGTTGGCGCGATGGTCGCCGTCTTGGTGGGACTTGGCTATTCCGCCGAGGAATTGAGCGACATCCTATGGAACATCAATTTCCAAAACTTCCTCGATGATTCATGGGGTTTCGTGCGCGACACCAAACGGTTGCTCAACGATTATGGTTGGTACAAAGGCGACTATTTCCGCGACCTCATGGCAGGTTTCATTAAGGAAAAGACTGGTGATGGCGAGACCACTTTCGGTCAGTTGGAAGCGTTAAGAGCAAAAGGCAAGCCTTTCAAGGACATCTACCTGATTGGTGCCGACCTTTCGACAGGCTACTCGAAGGTTTTCAGCGCCAAGCACACATCTGAGGTGAAAATCGCCGATGCGGCACGCATCTCCATGTCGATTCCGCTGTTTTTCGCCGCCATCAAAGGCGTCAACGGCGACAACCACATTTATGTCGACGGCGGCCTTTTGGACAACTACGCCATCAAGATCTTCGACCAGTCAGGGTTTGTCAGGGACAAGAACAACATAAGACGGACGGAGTATTACGATAAAATCAACCAGAAAATGCCGCAAACCAAGAGTAACAAACCCTTGGAATACGTTTACAACAAAGAGACTTTGGGATTCCGCCTGGACGCCAAGGAGGACAGCAACTTGTTCCTCAACCATGACGATGCTCCGACCACGGAGATTAAGAGCTTCTTCTCCTATTCCAAGGCTTTGGTCACCACGCTCATCGACTTCCAAAACAACGTGCACCTGCACAGTGACGACTGGCAGCGCACGGTCTACATCGACACGCTTGGCATCAATTCCATCGACTTTAAGATCTCGGACACGAAAAAG
>JAEEGK010010401.1_pt1 | contig 21471 bp, 18 predicted proteins | sample 8958771 | NCBI WGS metagenome assembly JAEEGK01 (sample SAMN16246547, study PRJNA631951) | gut metagenome | biome: gut microbiome; feature: rumen; material: SC-attached | host: Bos | place: Iran: Karaj | collected 2018-10 | reverse complement strand
AGATTGCCACGACACCCAATGTGAGGTGACGGAATGACCATACGCTTCGCTCCAATGGCTTGGAATCAGCTCGTGTGCCAGCAATGTCGGGGAGAGAAAAACGGCTCAGCAAAGCTGTCAACAGCACGATAACGGCTGCAATGGCAAGGAAAGGAAGACGCAGTTGGTTGACCTTGACCTGCTCCAGTGCCATACCTCCGAAGATGATGCCAGAAACAAAATAGGGAGCAATGGTCGTTCCCACTGAGTTGGCAGAGCCACCAATGGCAAGACGTTGGATGGGTTGCGTTCCCCTGACATGGCAGGCCATCAGGTAAGGATTGATGACAACCTGAAGCACTGTGACAGCACCTCCCAATATGAAAGAACCCAGCAAGAAGATGAAGAAGCCAACAGGGATTACTTCACCAAGGAGGTTGACCACGCTGTCTGGTCGTGCTACTGTATAAACAGAGGAAAGGAAGAAAAGCAACAGTCCACCAACCATCACCAGCAGTCCACGCAGGAGTGTCCCCTTGTAGCCGTAGCGATCTGTCCAGCGTGTGCCCAGCCCACCGCAAACAGGATAGGCGAGGAACCAAGAGAAGGTAACCATCGTAGCCAGTGTGTTCTTGAGCGATCCCACACGTGCCAGAAAGGCTGACTGAAGTGGTCCCTGCAGCTGGGAATTTACGGTGGTCAGGAAACCTATGATGAGGAAAAGAAAAACCATTGTCAGGAACGGAGCAAGATAGGAGGGCTTATCTCCTTCAGACTTCTTTTCATCCAATGGAAGGCAAGAAGCAGCATCAGCATCGAGCAATACCTCGCAATGTGGATGACGTTGGAGGAGAGAGGCTGGAACATCGCTACTGACAGGGCCTCGCAGGACTTGCTTCACAATCTCTGCTTTGGAAGCCCCCTTGACCACCAGCAGGATGCGACGGGCTTGCATGATGTCAGAAAGGCCCAACGTGACACCTCCAAGGGGATGTTCAGCAGACACTCCCGTCTCTCTGCGTATACGGTTTTCCAACGCAGAATCCATACTGCCTGCACCTGCTGTGCTTTCGAAGGAAGTCCCTGGCTGATTGAATCCAAGGTGTCCGTTCTCGCCAAGGCCCAGGATGAGCAGATCAATGCCTCCTCTGTGCTGCAACTCATCGGAGAAATGCTTGCAGTCAGCATCCAGGTTGTCACTCTCTGTGGGCAACATCAGGAAATGTTCTTCATCTACTCCCAAATCATCAATAATTTCCGTCTTGAGCATTGTGTAGCATGCGCCAGAATAGGAGCGAGGCACACCTGTCACTTCGTCTACTCCAAAGAAAGTGGTACGGCTGGCATCAAAAGGTCGGTCACGATGGATTTGGGCCACCAGTCGGTGCATGTTACCCGTGGTTCGTCCCGTGGAGAGTCCTATCACACTTTCTGGCTTCTCTTTAATCTGCTGTACAATCCTTTCAGCAGCTGCGAGGTCGAAAGCCTGTTCGTTTTTTTCAATGGTTATTCTCATAGTGCCTATAAAAAAAATGAGAAGCGGCTTTTCTTTTATTTCTTGAATGGATCGCCCTGTGGGTCACGGCTCACTACCCAACGGAAGGCATTGACAAAGAGCAGGTTTTGGGTGGCATCGATGAATCCCTCGTCGCCATGTCCCATGTTTAAATAGACCATGCGGTACTTCGTGTTGGTCCATACGATGGGAAAGTCACCAAACTTCACCACGTCTTTCAGGCCGAAGGGATACATTTTGGGGGAGATGGATAGGAGAACTTCCACATCAGGGTTCTTCCTAGGACTTGGCTGCCACTGATAGAACTCGCTGGCTGGTGCCACGAAGGACTGCGGCAGAGAGCAAGTGACGGGATGTTCCTGAGTCTCGCATTCCACCAAAGCGGGCTGTGGAGGCCAGTTGTTGCAGTAGAACATACCGCACCCCAGGAACTTGTTGAACCAAGGCCATTTCGTGTTGCGGTCGTTGTAGGCCGAGGCATGGAACCCCATCCATCCACCACCGTTCTCCATATATTTCTCAAAGGCTTCTCGTTGTGCTGCTCCACCTGGCGCAGCATTCAGGCTGACGATGATGCTGTATTCCTTCAGCTTCTCGTACGGATAATCGGCCAGCGAGGTGGTGACATCCATAAGCCATCCCTCACCATACGTGAGTTTGTGAAAGAACTCAATGGCCTGCTTGTCAAACTGCACATGAGCTTCCTCAGCATGTGGCTCGTAATGGAGGAGTGCTTTGAATCGTGGTGCGCGGGCATAGTTGGCGGCATACTCGCCATTGTTCTGAGCAAAAGTGAAAGAGCTGAACAAGGCAAGAGCCATCAGCCCCAAAAGCTTGATAGAGAACTTCATGTTGTTTCCTTTCTTTAGTAAATTCGTGATGGTAAAATTATATCTTAACTTTTATATGCCAACGAACGAGCAAACGGGCCACTTGAACTACCAGCAAGGCAAAGCCCATCGAGAGTAGGAGCCCCACAATCCCATGATACCAGCTCCAAGGGAAATGGAATCCCAGCATGGAACGGCATGGGTACCAGACGTAGGGAAGCAGATAACACGTTAGAGTTGCAGTGCCTGCAGGAGCAATCAGCCAGAACCAACTGGCACGTCCTTGCACGTCCACCAGCCAATGGAGCAGGGCTGCTAATGGGAAAAAGATAGCTAGACAAAAGAATGCCCAAGTGGGAGTGGCTTGAATCTTGGAGATAATCCAGTAATGATGGCTCAGAATGCCCAGCAAGAGCATCAGCAGACCAATCAGAAGGAACATGCCCCATATTTTCTTGCAAGAGCTGTTGCCTGAGATCATCAGCATGGTTGCAGCCATACCAGAGAGTCCCAACATATGGCCTGTCCAACCACCTGGCACGAAGGGAAGCAGGATGATGCGGCTGAACCACTCGTGAGGGATAAGCGAGCTGTTGCTAAGGACGCACAGCACGATACCGATTCCCCAAACTGCCAGCACACCATGCAACGAGCGGTTAGCCAGCAGATAGGCCACAGTGCAGACCAGATAAGTCCATCCAATCAGTCCCAATATGCCCCACCAGCCAAAACGGAATGCTGGTCCATGAATATCGCTGTAGACGATGAGTCCTGCCAGCAGAACCGTACCCACAGTTTGCAGCACACGTTTCAACCAATGAGTCCATTGCCTCGGATAATTCATCCATACCAGAAAGAAACCTGCTATCATCAGCAACGAAAACAATTCGTAGGGTATTCCGCCAGCACCTCGCTCACTATTCAATGTGAACAGACCCATGACAAGCAAGGCAAACGTGCGGCGCAGGATGTGGCCCAGCAGTTGGAATTGAGTGTCTCCACGCTGCAGACGATGGTTTACAGCCAGAGGTACTGACATGCCTACGCAAAAGAGGAACGCCGGAAAGATGACATCCGAGAACCCCAGCATATCCTCGTCGTAAGCAGCATGGAACATCCAGTGAGGTACACCATCAAGTCCAGGAATGTCATTCACGAAAAGCATCAGCAGCATAGTCAGTGCACGCATCACGTCGATGGAGGCTATTCGAGTCTGCGATTTCATTGTCAAAGAGTTGTTTTCTGCCATTTTTCTTGTATTCTTGTTTTCGGAAAGAAGTGTAAATGCTATTCATATTCCGCGATGAGCGACAAGAACTTCCCTGCAGAGGTCATCCACACCTCCTTGTAGCAAGCATTGTTCGTTTGGGGCCAATAAGGCACGTCGTCATTGCCAAAGGAACGGATACCAACTGGTATCTCACCCGTTATCTCGCCCGACGAGAAGCTGTCCATGGATGGGTAGTGCATCCCCTCGCCATAGATGATTGACTGGCAGAAAGGGTTCTTGCCCACCGTCCAATAGAGTTGCTCCAGTCCTATCTGGCAAAGGGTCTCATCGTTCAGGTAATGTCCGCATAGCGCAGCACCTTTACCTGTGGAGAGAATGATTGCCTCGTTGCCATTGAAGATGCCAAAACTCATGGGGAAACGACGTAGGTAGTGGGTATTGTCAATCTTCCATCCGCATTGTAACTGGCGGTCAAAGAGCTGTTGGGCATTCCTTGGGGCGAAGATATGCAGGGAATGGAATCCTGCAGAATCTGCATATTCCTCTGCCTGCCAAATTCCAGAGGGAACCATACCATAGGGTTTGGTATAGGGCATCAAACGTTTCAGATAGTCGGCATATCGACGGATGGCATCATTCCACTGCGCGGCATCTGGATGCGAGGGTTGAGACTGGCACAATGCAATAAGCGCTTGAGGGAAGAGTTGGTCGCGCGATTGATGGATGAAATGAACGGGGGCGCAGAAGGTCGTGTCACGATAGAAGTAACCTGAGAACCCTTCTTTTTCTTGGCATTTCAGTACATATCCTATGCTGTTGGCTGCCACTTGGGAATAAGATGACTCGCCTGATAAGAGAAAAAGTTGGGTGGCCGACCAGCTTCTGGCTGCCTGGAACAGGGATGGCGAGGTGTTGAAGGTGTGTTCCATGATGTGCGGGAAATTGTCGTAGCCCTCGCGTTGGAACTTCTTTTCGGCAAAATGAAAGTCTTCTTTTGCGGCTTGGGCAAGACTGTCGCAGAGGGAGGAGGCAGGCAAAACTTGGGAAGCAAAGGCTTCGTATGCGGCATAGAGATAATTGTCGAAAGCATTGTTCTGTTTGCGGACGCTATGGATGTCGTCATAGGTTCCTGTTTTGGAGTCCGTCCAGTGAAGCAGGCCCAAACTGCTGGCTCGAAATCCGTCGTCGAAACGACATCGTAGGATGAAACGCAACCCCCATTCTGCTTCTTCCAACAAACGTTTGGCCAGAAGGGGATGAGTGCCTTTGTTGTGGAGATAGGCCTCGAGAAGTGAATATGCTACTTCAGCTGTCTGCAGGGTTTGTTGCGAGAGGTCGCCAGCATCGTGCCAGCCGCCGCCATAGCAGACCTCCTGGCCTGCATGATTGCAGAAAACATCCTGGTGGCAGACTCCATGAATGCCTGGCACCTCGTAGCCACAACGTTGGCAAAAGATGAAGTTGAGCAATCGCCATTGGGTGTCGAGGAAGGCATCATCAGAGATGAGGAAGGGTTCTGTCGAGGTTTGTTCGAGTTGGAGACGATAACGTCCTGGTTTCGTGAAGCTGGAGAAGTCCACCATGCCAAAGCTTCCCAAGGTGGTCCTTATGGGTTCTGTCTTGCTTGTAAAACACACCTTTCCACTTTCCTCATCCACCAGCGAGAACGCCCCTCTGCAGGTGCTGTCCACTATCGCCGTCTTGCGTCCCTTCGTCAGATATCCCGTGGAGGAGTAGGCAATGCTTCCTGGCAGGACCTCCCAACCAATTTCTTTTGGTGGGTTCTCCACTCGCTCTAAACGTAGGTTACGCAGTACGTAAGAGATGCTGTCGCACAAAGCTTCGTTTCCTCCCTTCAGGTTTGTGTAAAGGGTGAGGCTCCATACGGAATCACGTTCCAGCCCACTGATGTCGAACACTATTGTGTTCCACTCGTTGTTGGTCAGGTTGATGAGATGTGCTCCCAATCCATTCGGGTGGGCGTTCTGCAGGACAGCATTCAGGTTCATAATCATGACACCCTGGCAGATGGGCTTTACTTCCATGACCATCCTGGTGAATGGACGCAAGTCACGTCCATTCAGGTCCAGCGAAAGACTGGCTCTTCCGAAGGTGGCATAATCTGGGTCATTGTCAGGTCCCTTCGCTCTTTCTCCTGTATGGACGGGAATCGTCAGGCATAACCCGCTGTCTGCGATGTATTCCATCCTTCCAAAACCTTTATGCATCCATCTGCTGACAGAGTCATCGAGAGGTATCGCTTCGGAATGCAGCACAGGTTGCCTGAGTTGATAAGCCTCCAGCGAACGGCTTCCGTCCAGTGGCAGGGGGCTGTGCAACATGTTGCTCAAATGGATTTCCTCGTCCAGACTGCTGCTCAAGGAGTCGTGTTGGGAACTGCCTTTCAGGTAGAGCAGCATCCCTCCAATAATCAAGGCAGAGAAGAGAAGGAAACGTTTCATTCAGTGTCGCCAAGAGTCCAACGGATTGCGTTCTCGAAAAGGGTGAGAAAAGCAGGAGTGTCGTAGAGCAGTTTGCTGTGACCAAACTGGAAATAGACATTGCGAGCCTTCTTCGACGGATTGATCCAGATGACAGGGTGATCGCCCATCTTGATGTTGGTTTTCAGGGTATAGCTGCACTCGTCAACGTGGGCCAGAACATGAACATTGGGACGCGGATTGGTCTCGTAGGTGTACCACTCGTCGTCAGGTACCAAGAAAGTGCCTGGCACATTCTGCATCACAGGGTGATTCCTGTCCTCCACCTGTACCGTTCCATCCGATTTCTCAGCAATGTAATTCTTGTAGCGTATCTTTCCCATGAAGTCAGAGAACCAGTTCCACATCGGATAACCATCGAACTCGCCCAATAGGCTGGCATGGTGGAAGCCGATGTATCCACCTTGCCCCTTGTCGATGTATCTTTCCATATCCTTCATCGAGGCCTCACTCCAAGCGTAGGGTGGATAGTTGAGTTGCAGCACCAGCTGGTATTTCTTGAGTTCACCCTGAGGAATCTCTTTGGCAGAGTTCAGCACCGTCAGTTCCAAGTTTAGCCGCTCGCGCTGAGATTCCAGCCATTTCAGACCCGTGGCGGTGAAGCCCTCATGGAGTCCTCCACGCTCGGCCAGCACCAGCACTTGACGTGGGGGCTTGGTGGCAGAGAGGATAGTTGGCAGAAACAGGATAGTCAGCAGCAGTAGGATTTTTGTAAACTTTCTCATTTTGTTCCAGAATTTGTGATGTGGGTACAAAGATAATAATTTAATTTTATTTATCTACGAATACTTTGCCGGAAATGAACAAAAAGTTTACTTTCACATGTTTTCTCCTGTCCTGCCTGTCTGAGACGAAGTCCGTTTTTACCTGAACAGATGGGGGATGAACTCACGAAGACTGCGTCGCCATGTGAGCCACTCGTGGGCCGTTCCCTTCGATTCATAATAGACAGCATGGATTCCGAGTTCTTTCAGACTCTTCACCATGCTCTCTGTGCCGAATATTTTTTCTGAACCCTCTGTGCCGCAACTCATGAAAAGGTAGTGTATCTTTTTGTTGAACTCGTCGGCATTGCTGAACACTCCGTTGTAGGCTGTTTTCAGGTCGAGATTGAAGATGGCACCGCTGAAGGTTCCCATGTAAGAGAACTTGTCGAGGTTGGTGAGCACGACATCGAACGTCTGGTGTCCACCCCATGACAGTCCCGCCATCGCTCTGTTCTCTCGATTTGCTTTGGTGCGGAAGTGGGTGTCGATATAGGGGATAAGGTCATTGAGCAATATGGGATAGAAAGTGACGCCGTAGGTTTCTCTACTCTGTGGGCCTATCGGAGCTTTGACGTCACCGCTCTCCATGACCACAATCATCGGCACGGCCTCACCCTTTGCTATCGCATTGTCCATGATATGCTGCATGTGTCCCTGCTTGGCCCAGCCTGTCTCGTCCTCACCCATTCCGTGCTGCAGATAGAGAACTGGATAGCGCCTCTTGCTGTTCTTCTTCAGATCGTAACCTGTCGGAGTGTAGACCATAACGTGTCGCCATGCCTTAGCCGACGTGCTGTAATAATAGAGACTACGCATCTCTCCCTTGGGAACGTCCTGTTGCGGACGGTAGTAGTCTCCCTCTGGACCCTCTGGAATCTCGATGCCGCCAGCCTCACGGTTGTATCCTGCGAAGGTCTCGGAAGAGGGATCGACGAAGCTCGTACCGCCGATGTTGATGAAGTAATAGTGGAAACCAGCAGCCAGCGGATTGGTGACAGCCATGAATCCACCTTTCCCATCGGGCTCCATCTCATATTTCTTGTCGCAAATGTCGAGCACGACCTTACGAGCCTCTGGGGCCTGGATGTGGAAGTAAGCACGTCCCTGTTTGTCAACTTTCGGGAAATCCCTGCCTGGCAAAGTGGTCTCCGGGATGAAGGCATCGTCGGGAACCTCCAGTTTCTTTGGCATCTCGATGTGGGGACGTTTGGGCTCAAAGCCCAGAAAACGGGCTGCAGCCTCCCCATAGCGGCATCCCAGCTCACGGTAGCCGGCGGCGTCAAAGTGAAGACGGTCAGGACCGTTGGTACAGCCGTCGGAAGAGATGACTTGGCAGGTATGAATGGTATTCGGAAGTTCGTTGATTTGCTTGTTGCATCCGATGCAGACACCCTGACCATCAGCTTGGACGACACCACCCACATAGAGAGGTACTTCCTCAGGTTTCAATTTCAGGTCACCCAAGAGTTGATCGTAGACGTTCTGTACCTTATCGGCCCACTTGGGATCGCCTGTGTTCGACTCGCCCTGATGCATAAGGATTCCCTTGATGACACCATCCTTTTGTGCTTTCTTTGCCAACGTGACGAGTCGCTCGTAGGGATTGTTGCCGTAAGCTTCCAGCATGCCTTTCATCCAGCTGGGCGCCGTCTTGATATAGTTGGCTAGGCTGTCGGACATGAATCCCTCAATCTTAATGCCTCCGATAGCTACATGAATGACTCCCACACGGATGTTTTCAGGCAGTGATGCGACAAGCGTCCGTCCGAACCAGTCTGCTGGTGTCAGGCCAGTGTTGGGACGGCATAATGGAGCTGAGGCCTCGCACCACTCACCCATCTTCCGACCTTTTTCTGGGAAATCCACAGCAGGCATCAGCAGGAAGCGTGAGCCTGGGCTGGCCAGGTCCTGGGCTTCAGGGCGAGCAGCTCCTTCCATATTGGACTGTCCGAAACACAGGAAGATATAGAAATTGGGGTCAACGTCAGCCTTGATGTCCAAGGTTGGAAAAAGCATCATCGCAGCGACGATCACCCGCAGGGATTGGATAAGTTTCATGTTTCTGTGCTTTTAGTTAATCAGGAAAATCTTTGTCTGTCCCTCGTAGGTGCATTTCACGGTGGCTCGACCTTCTACAATAGGGCTGACTATGGTTTCAATCTGGGAGTCGGATGGCTTAACGCTGATGTTCGACTTTGCTGTCAGCGGACAATAGAGCTGATAGGTGCGGGCATCCATCAAACCGTTCTGATTGGTGGCACGAATGGGTGTCTCAGGGATGTTGACCTTTTTGCCATCGACGCTGATAGTGACCTGAGGTACTTTCGGTCCATCGTAATCACCTGCAACGAAGCCAAAGCCGTGTAAAGTAAAGAGTCCCTTGGGACGCTGCGGCTGCTGTGGGCGCTGTCCCCATTGAGGGCGTTGGGGTTGCTCTGGCTGTTTTATTTCGGGCCCTTCCACGACGAGGTAGATGGCATGTTTGCCCTTCAGGTTGCCCAGCAGCTCGCAAGTCTCCTTTGTTAGCAGCATACTGCCCAGTCTTTTGTCAGGTTTCTCTGTACAGCGATCTTTGTAGACGGCTATCTCGCGACCATTCCAGGGTGCCTGGGTGTAGGGGCCGTCGAGCATGACGTGAATCTTGAACTCTCCTGCTCCTCCTTCGGTAGTCAGATTGAAGCACAACTGATTGGAAGGTGAATCCTTCTTGAAACCAGGGAAGGCTTTCACGCCCTTCTTGTCCTTGTCTAGACCTTCGAAATTAAAGTACTTGAAGCCGATGACAGAGCCGTTCTGCAAGCCAGCCAGATCCATCGAGTTGTTCCATACGTCGTGATTGTCCTGCATGTATTGATTGGCGTTGGGACCAGCCAGATAGCAGGCGATTCCAGCGGAGTAATAACCATAAGGGGGCAGGCCGAAGATTTGGAAACCTTCGCTGGTCACCTCAGCGCCAGTGTCCTCTGTCCCATCGGAAGCCTTTGCTGTCCACTCGTTGTCCTTCGTAAAGGGATCGTAGCCCACGATGCGCACTTTGCCTCCCTTGGCAACTGGCTTCTTGTCCCACTCAATCTTCACGGGAGCTACCATGGCCTGACGGGCATTTCCAAAGCCGCGAGGGGGACGATGATAGAAGACGTACCACTGCCCGTTGATTTCCTGTAGCGAGCCGTGGGTGTTGTGACCTGCGTTAGTAGTGGTCAAGTGTGAGCCGTCCTTGTTGGGAACCACACCACGTGAGTCAACCAGTACGCCACCAGAGCGCCAGGGACCCAAAGGTGAGTCTCCGTAGGCGTATCGCAGGGCCGAATTGGTGTTGCCCAGACCGTATTCCTTACCAGAATACCCAGAGAATACCATCACATATTTGTTGCCCACCTGACGGATGGATGAGGCTTCGAAGAAATTGAAGTCGAGAGGATTCTGCTCCTTGTAGAGAGCTTTGTAGACACTGCCTTCCTTGTCCAGCAGCTTGCCATCGTGGCTGCTGGCGGGAATGAAAGGATCGATCAGCTCAGTACCCTTGCGTTTCGAGTACATCGTTTCCTGATCGAGCTCGCAAGCTGTAGAGTGCTGGAAACCATAGAACACGTAGGCTCGGTAACCTTTGTTGTAGTCAGGATCTTTCTTGTCATTGACAGGCTCGATAAACACCGAAGGGTCAAAGTCGATGAGTGAACCTTCGAGACAGCGCGTCCCGTCCTCCGTGAGGTTTACAGGTGTGAAGGGGCCGTTGGGTCGGTCACCCTTGCAGACCATTGGCGTGCGTCCCCAACCACGGCTGTGGGGATAGAGCCAGTAAGTCTTCTTGCCCGTTGCGCGGTCACGGGTCTCCACCAAGTCGGGAGCATACATCGTGTCCCATTGCCCGTTTACATACCACGAGAAAATAGGCCCTTCGTCGCGCCACTGGCTCAGATCCTCGACAGGAGCCGACCACATACGCACATCGTTTCCGCAGTAGGCAGAGTAGTTCGTGTCGTGTGACCCGATGATGTATGCACGCAGTTTGCCAGGATTGTCTGGGTCTTCGAACACGCGGGGTTCACCGTCAGGCAGGTGTTCCCACAGAGGCAGATAAGGGTTCTGCGCATTTGCCATCAGTGCTATAAAGGATGCACATATTGCAATCAGGATTCTTTTCATCTCTTTCTTTTCTTTATATAAATGAAAATAGTAAATGGTAAATGTAGTTTCTCTTTATCTATCATCTTTATTTGTTCACCACGAAGTTTCGAATCTGGCATGCGGTACCCCTTGAATGCTCATTCTTGTGGGGCGACATTCTCAACTCCAATCGATGGGGACCTCGTTCCAACTCCGTCTCCAACATGAATACCCAGGGAATATAGAGACCGCCGCTCCATTGGGTAAAGGTGTCCAATTGCTTTCGAGGCCTACCGTCGATACTGTATTCCAGAATGCCTGACGAGGGCCCAGCCACGCAGCAGATGCCGATGGCACGACCTGTGAAGTCGAGGGTCAGCCGTGCTCCTGCCTTTGTGGTCTCCAGCATCGGCACATCGACGAACCCATTGCGGGTGCCTGCGCCATCATTGGGGTGCCATGTGGGTACGATGGCCCAGTCTCGTCCCAATCTTGCCTCGCGGATATCCAGGAAATCTCCCTCGTCGTAGGAGAACTCGTCCAGCGGCTTCTGGGGTAGGGGATGAGGCTTCACCTTGTCCGTCTTGCGGCGATCGCTCCACATCAGGCCCATCAGTCTCAGTATCGAGGCTGCATAATACTGCTGGCCCAGGGGAGAGGGATGGTCGTCGCCGAAGTCCTTCCACGTCAGTTCGCCTGCCAGGATGCGCTCGCTTATCTCGCTCACCATGTCCACGCTTGGCACCAGATAGTGGTTGGCCACCCGCTCGTGGTTGAGCATCACATCAGGCAACTGCCCCTGTGCCACCAAATCAGCGAAATAGGGACGTATGAAATGCATTATCACGATGTCTGTCGTCCCATCGTTCTGCCATACGTGACGCACCACACCCTCTACGCCTCGCACTTGCTCCATGGGCGTGAACCCGTTCGTCTCATCGTTTACGACAGCCTCGAAGAAGAGCAAGTCCACCGGCCCCTTCGAGAGCACATCATTCACCAGTCGGAAGGCATGGGGAGTAGACCCCATGGACGCGATGCCTGCTTCAATGAAACGGAACTTCGTCTGCGGAAAGCTCTTCGTCAGGTAGTCCATCAGCATGTTGTGCCATCCCTTCATCTCCGTGATGGAACCGCCCAGGAAAGCCACCGTAGCCTCGCCTCCCTTCTCAAACTTTAGCAGCGAGTTCTTCAGGCTCCCTCGCATGTTCAGATGGAAGAACTTCTCAGGATAAGGGTTCGGCATGCCATAAGATGCCACTGCCTCATTTTGTGCCAGTAACATCGAATTGAACGCAATCATGAGGAGCAGTGTTGCCCACTTCTTCATTGTTCTCATGTCCTTACTGAGTTATATTTTAGGCATTCGCCAAGGCTTGCGATAGGCGTGAGCGATAAGCTTGTCTGCCGCCTTGTCATGGAAGGTGCGCCGCTGGTCATCGTAGGTAAGGGCTTGTCCAGTGCGGGCTGCGATGTTGCCCAGATGGGCCATTTTGGCACAGAAGGCTCCGTTCTGGATGGTGCAGGCGGTGTCGAAACGGTGCTCGCGTACGCAGTCGATGAAGTTGGTGGTGTGGTCGTAGTGCTCGTTGTTGGTAGGTTTCCACTGCTGCGAGGGCTGTTTCTCTCCCAGGGGATAGAGCTCCATCTTCTCGCGGTTGACGACGAGGGTGCCTTGGGTGCCTTTGAACTCGAGTCCGTAGTTCATGCCGTAGGGGCCTGATTCGATGGCTACGTTGCTCCACTGGATGAGGAAGTCGGGGTAACCATAGAAGACGCTAAGGGTGTCGAACGTCTCAGCAAAGTTGTTGGGATAGGCATGGTTGGCGCCTGAGCCCATTACGCGGAGCGGCATTTCCTTGACGTTCATGCCCCAGAAAGCCATGTCGAGCAAGTGGACGCCCCAGTCGGTAAGCAGTCCACCTCCATAGTCCCAGAACATGCGCCACAGGCCATTGAGCCTGGTCTCATTGAAGGGACGCTGGGGGGCAGGGCCGAGCCACATCTCGAAATCAATGCCCTCGGGAGTGGGGCCGTCTTTTGCTGGGTTCAGGATGGCAGCATAGGCGAAGTTGGCCCAGACGTTGACGCGTGGGATGGTACCCAGCTGTCCGCTGTCTACGATGCGTTTCATTTCATGCCAAAGCTGGGAGCTGCGTTGCTGCTGTCCCACCTGCACCACACGGCCGTAACGCTGCTGGGCAGCTACCATGGCATCACACTCGATGATGCTGTTGGCTATCGGCTTTTCCACATAGACATCCTTTCCAGCCGAACAGGCATCCGTCATCATGAGACAGTGCCAGTGGTCGGGCGTGCCGATGACGACGGCATCGATGTCCTTGCGGTCGAGGATGCGGCGGTAGTCGGAATAGGTGTCAGGGCGGTTTCCCCATAGTTTCTGTGCCTCGTTGGCACGGCTGGAGAGAATGTTTTGGTTGATGTCGCACAGGGCGGCACAGTACATGTTTGGATGGTTCATCACGTCTGTGAGGTCTGCCCATCCCATGCTTCTGCATCCGATGAGCGCCACACGGAGCTGGTCGCTGGCTGCGCCGCTGCGGATGGGACGTGACTGCAGCACCTGTGGCAATATGAGAGTGGCGGCAACAGCTGAGGCTGACTGGCGCAGGAAAACTCTTCTGGTAATCATAATCGTATATCTGTTTTTTTTCGTTTTCTTTTCTTGAACTTACTTGAACATCTTCCACGGCTTGCGATAGGGGTGGGCAATGAATTTGTCGGCAACCTTGTCGTGGAAGGTGTGGCGCTGGTCGTCGTAGCGGAGGACCTTCCCAGTGCGGGCAGCGATGTTACCCAAGTGGGCAAACTTGGCGCATAGGACTCCGTGGGTGATGGGGCAGGCCAACTGGTCGATGCGGCGCGAACGGACACATTCCAGGAAGTTGCCGGTATGTACTACGTGCTCGCCTGGAGTTGCTGTCACCTTCTTGGGTTCCAAGCGTTTCTCTCGAGGCAACACTTCCCACCAGTCATAGTTGGTGACGATCGTGCCGTTCTCCCCGATGAACTCAAGTCCGTTGACACTTCCGTAGGGACCTGAGGCGATAGCCGTATTGTTCCAGAATATGCTGAAATCCTTGAGCTCGAAGTCAACACTGAGGGTGTCGAATGTCTCTGCCTTGTTGTTGGGATCAACGAAATTCCCGCCGAAGGCAGATACCTTGATGGGAGTCTCCTTGACGTTCATGTCCCACAGAGCCATGTCCAAGAGATGAGGTCCCATGTCGGTCATCAGTCCCCCTCCATAGTCCCAGAAGCAGCGCCAGCTGACGTTGCGGGTGCGGCTGTAGGGGCGCTGAGGTGCAGGGCCGAGCCACATGTCATAGTCGAGTGTTGCAGGAGGGGCTGTGTCAGGATCCACTTTCGGCAGCACTACGTAGGTGAAGTTGGCCCAAATGTTGACGCGTCCGATATGGCCCAGCTGCCCGCTCTGGATGAATTCGTGGAGCTGTTTCCAATGCTCTGCGCTGTGTTTCTGCTGTCCCACCTGCACCACACGGTTGTAGCGTTGCTGGGCAGCCACCATAGCGTCGCACTCGGCAATGCTGTTGGCAGCAGGCTTTTCCACATAGACATCCTTCCCTGCCGCGCAGGCGTCGGTCATGATGAGGCAATGCCAATGGTCGGGCGTGCCGATGATGACGGCATCGATGTCCTTGTTCTCCAAAACCTGGCGGTAGTCGCGATACTGCTGGGGACGACGGCCCCAGTTCTTCTCTGCGTCGGCAGTCCGTCTGTCGAGGACCTCTTTGTCGACATCGCACAGAGCCACCAGCTGCACGCCTGGGTTCTGCATCATGGCGCAGAGGTCTGCCCATCCCATGCCTCGGCATCCGATGAGGGCAATGTTTATCGTATCATTTGCTTTCATATTCCTGAGTCTTTGTTCTTTATTTCTTGTCAATGAGTTTTTGCAGGTACTTGCGTGTCTTGACCATGTAGTCAGCCGTTCTGTCGCTCATCTCATACTCGATGGTGATGGCTCCCGTGTAGCCTTGCTGCTTGAGCAGTTTGATGATGGCAGGGAAATCTACATCGCCTTCCGGAATCGGTTTCTCCTTTCCCAAGTGGTAAGGGTCGTCGGCCGAGGGATAGGTGCCATCCTTGGCATGCATGTCGCGCACGAGATGGCCGAACTGGCGGATGGCATCCGTGGGGTTGGCCTTGCCGTAGAGCAGCAGGTTGGCCGTGTCGCAGTTGATGAAGCAGTTGCCTGTGCCGATGTCCCTGATGGCGCGGAGCAGGGTGGTGGGTGTCTCCTGTCCTGTCTCGAAGTAGATGTCAACGCCTCGGTCCTTGGCATAGGTGGCCAGGTCCTTCATGACAGCGATGAACGATTTGTACTGCTTGTCGGCAGGGTCTTCTGGAATGAAGCCAAAATGGGAGTGCATGGCAGGGATTTTTGCCTTCTGGCAGAAGTCGATGCACTTGCGGTAGGCTTCCAGTTTCTGCTCGCGTCCTTCCGTCGGAACAAGTCCGATGGTGGATGGCCCTTCCGTGAAGTTCCAGACGCAGCGCCCGGGTACGGTGATGACGGTGGTAATCTTGATGCCATATTTTTGGCGGGCAGCATCCAGCTTGTCGATGGTTTCCTGGGTGTAGTTCCCAGGGAAGCCTATCTGGCACGAGGTGAAGCCCATTTCCTGCAGATTACGGAAGGTGGCATCCACGTCACCTGTGCCGCTCGCGATGCAACCTACGCTGATGGGCGATGCTTTCTTCTTTGCGACGCAGATCTGTTGTGTTCCGATGATCATCATGATGGCCATCAGCAGGGTAAGTTTTGTTTTCATCATAACATTATTGCATTTTTATAGGATTGGTCTTTCGTTTGACATTCGAGGCAGGGTTCCGTCCTCACAGGGGCAGATAGTAGTCCTCCGTCTCACACATCTCGCGGATGAGCTGGGCGTATTTCTGTGCCACCGCCTGAGCGAACCGTTTGCCCTTCTCGGCTGTGGAGGCCCGCGGGTCGCCTATGCCCGTGTCGCGGCTCACTTTGTCCCAGCGGCGTGGTATCCAGGCAACACCTTCCTGGAGGGACGGCAATGCCCAACCGCCCGTCCTGCCGTCGCCTGCCATCGTGAGGTCCACCAGTTCCGGGTGGTAGTACATCATCGCACTTGTCTCCAGCTCATCGGCATGGTCGCCTGGATGGTCGAAGAAATCCTTGGCGGGCAACACGCGGAACCAGTCGGAGACAGCCACCACCATGTCAGGGTAATCCACGTTCAGGTCGCGGATCATGTTTTTGAAGGAGTTCCCTCCATGTCCGTTCACGATGAGCAGGCGGCGCAGCCCTTGCAGATGGAGCGCGTCCACCGTGTCCTTCAGGATGGCCCGTTGGGTCTCGTAGCGGGCATGCACGCAGAATTTCAGGTTGCGCTGCCCTTGGTTCTGACTGCCCAGACATACGGGAGGCATCACCATGCAGCGGATGCCGTATTGCTTCAGCGCCAAAGTGGCTGCCTCTACTGCCACGTCGTGGCTCAGGATGCAATCCGTCAGGTAAGGCAGATGCAGGTTGTGTGGCTCTGTGGCTCCCCAGGGGAGCAGGGCCATGTCGTAGGTGAGGTCACGTGTGAATCCGTAGGCGCTCACCATGAGGTCGAGAGTTCTGTCCATGTTTGCTGTAGTTATCTTGTTGTTTCTTGTCTATTCCTTTTCTGGTTTCTTCTGGTAGAAGCGGACGTAGTCTATCTGGTATCGATAGGGCAACTCGCGCGGATCGACACGTTCCATCCAGTCAGCTCCCAGCTGCATGTCGAGCAGCAGATACATGGGACGGTCGTAGGGGTACTGATCGGGTCCCAGCTCGGATTGGCGGCGGTAGGTGAACGTATGTCGATTGTTGATGAAGAAGCTCATGCTGTCCTGGTAGAGCTCCACGCTGTAGACGTTCCATTTCCCCTTGCGTATGGGCGAGGTGACGTGCCAGGGCTGCGTCTTGCGGCCGATGGTGTCGTATTCCGTAGTGCAGGAGTGGACCGTCTGGTGGGCAAAATCGTCGTGGTTCAGGCGTTCCATGATGTCAATCTCTCCATCGTGAGGCCAGCGTCCCTCGGGCAGGAGCCAGGCAGCAGGCCAGGCACCCGATGCATCGTCCATGCGCAGGCGGATGTCTATCCGTCCCCGCTGGAAGAGTCTTTTGCCACGGGTGTAGACGCCTCCTGTCAGGAGATGGGCAGTATCCTGGGGCAGGTAGTCGTTGGTGAGGCCATAGAGGGTAAGCCGTCCCTGGCTGACACGGAAGAGCCGGTCGTCCGTACTCATGTATTTGTTCCATTCCGATGGGTTGGGGAAACGTGGGATGCGTGTCCATTCGTCAGAGAGCGCGTGTCCGTTGAACTCGTCGTGCCATACGAGCTCCCACCCTTTGCGCTGGGCAGAGTGCCGCGACTTGCTTTGGGCTGGCAGAGGGGAAGAGAGGGCGCAGAAGGCGAGAAGCAGGAGAGCCGCCAGTCGCAGACCTAATGTGCATGACATGAGGATGAATTCAACAAAAGACCATCCGGATGAATTCTTAAATACAGAACTCTTGGCTGACCAATGTCTTTGAATTGTCTTCATTTCCTTCTTCTTCGATTACTAAATCGGCAGACCTGTCATTGAGACCATGGGATTCTTGCTTTATTATTCGTTATTCGACAAATACCTTTAAATTTTGTTTCCCTGCTTTTACAATATATGTTTGTGCAAATAGCAGAGATATCTCTGGTCTCCTTTTGTAAGACCGGAATCATACTTTAGAACGCCATCGAGGGTATATATTTTACAAAGGAGTCCCACTTTAGAAGTGTTAATGATAATGCCACCAAGCATTGTCTTCAGTTGCAACGGCTCTCCAGCCTCTTGAAGGGATATTCTATTTTGTTCTTCTGTCATTTTATCACAAATTTTTATTAGGTGAAAAAAGAAAAGTGAATAGAGAATCATTAGTCCGTAAAAAACTGGTTCTAATTTTCTTATCTCCGATTATATGCATTAGACATCTATGCTTCATGTACTATTTGTAGATAGAACCTTACTGCCATGATGCACACGGTCCACAATCAGCGAGATGGCGCCGTCGCCAGTCACGTTGCAGGCTGTGCCGAACGAGTCCATGGCGATGTAGAGGGCAATCATCAGGGCGCAGTCCTGCTCGCCGAAGCCCAGCAGCGAGGACAGCACACCCAGCGAGGCCATGATGGCACCTCCAGGTACTCCAGGCGAGGCTACCATCATCACGCCCAGCATCATCACGAACCCCACGAACATGGGTGTGGTGAACGTCATGCCCTGCATGAGCATCAGGGCTACCGCACAAGCCGTTATCTTCATGCACGAACCACTCATGTGGATGGTTGCGCACAGAGGGATGGCGAAGTCCGTAACCTCCGTAGAGACCTTCATCCGCCGCGCCTGGCGCACGGTGACGGGTATGGTGGCAGCCGAGGACGAGGTGCCCAGGGCTGTGAAGTAGGCAGGGAGCATGGTTGCCAGCAGGCGGAAGGGGTTGCGCTGCACGATGGCTCCAGCGATGCAGTATTGGATGAGCAGCAGGGCAATGTGCATGCCAAAGATGACGCCAATGATGGAGGCAAAGGTCATCAGGATGTGGAAGGCCTGTCCCGTGCGGGTCATCTCCAGGAAGATGCCGAAGATATAGAGCGGCAGCAGGGGGATGACGATGACGGCAATGGCCTTCTCGACCAGTCTCTTCAGTTCGTCGGCCAGGTCCTTCATGCGGGGCAGGTTCAGGTAAGCCATTCCCAGGCCAGCGATGAAAGAAAGCACGAGGGCGCTCATCACGTCCATGAGCGGTGGGATGGCCAAAGTGAAATAGGGGGCAACGCCTGTCGCCTTGTCCTCGATCTCCTGGAGGGCACTCGTGGAGGGCAGCAGATGGGGGAACACGGAAGCCGAAACGCCATAGGCAAAGAGTCCGGAGAAGACGGTTGAGCCGTAGGCTATGCAGACGGTGAGCAGCAGGAGTCGGCCCGCAGACCGTCCGATGTCGGCTATGGAAGGCATCACGAGCCCCACGATGATGAGTGGAATCAGGAACTTCAGGAAGGAAGAGAACGCCGCATTGAAGGTTGTGAACACCGCCACAGCCCATTCGGGCATCAGTCTTCCCAGCATCACGCCGAGTGAGATGGCAACAACCACGCGCAGCAGCAATGGCATTTTCGGTTTGCTAGAGAGTGTCATGGTAAGGATCTTCTTGATTGCGTAAATCTGTCTTTTCTGCTACAAAAATACAAAACCGAGCCGATGTTACCAAATAAAAAGCCAAAAATCTTTCTTCATCGCGGGCAAAGGGGGAAACGGCGGCATGATGTGCCCAGGGTTTTGGTAGAACGAGAGGGGAGAACCCACTATCCCAAGTGGGAGTAGATTCTCCTCTCTTTTTTTCTTCTCTGGAAGCATTTAAGGGGGGGGATTCCGATTACTCTGAGTTTTCCGATTACTCCGAGCTTTCCGATTACTCCGATTATTCCCGCTAACCGCTAACCCATAACCTCTAACCCATAATTAGCTCAAGCAGCTGCTCACCCCCAAGCTCGTCAGAATCGCGCTGATGATAGCCGCCAACGTCTGCAAGATGAATTTCCACGTCTCTTTCTTTTTCATGACCATGTGAAGGAGGATTGAGCGAGCCATGTTGATTTCCTTCTCAGAGAAGCCCATGCTTCCGGAGGTGTGGACAAGAAACTCACGCACGAAAGGATTTAAAAAAAGCTCCTGCACCGATGGTGCAAGAGCTGAAATCTCAGGCAAGCCTGTTTCTATAGACTCTCATTTCTGCCAGCTCATTGAGTGTCTGTGCAAAGCAGCATGAGAGATTACCATTCCTCGTCGTCCCAGAGGTTGCTTTCCTTTACGCGAGCATCACCAGTTCCCCCACCGCCGTAAGTGAGGTCAGCATTACCGCTGGTTTTGCGAACTGTTCCTACCAGTATCGAGCACATTTGCATCATATCAGCTGCAATCAATGTGGGCTGTTCGTACTTTTTCATTTCAGTACCTCCTTTCTTCCGTTGTGAATATAGATTCCCTTCTCGCTGGGTTTCTTGCTCAGACGAATGCCGTCGAGCGAGTACCAGGTATCATCATTCTTGTTAATAATCGATGGCGAAAGCTCAATGGATGTTGTTTCATCGTCGCCGAAGTTCAGCAAGAAATGGCTAAATGGCAAATGGAGTATTGGCTTGACTACTTGACTACTCCAGAAACTTAAGCCAGTTATTTTGAAATATGCCCTAAAGAAATCCTATTCGCGACATTTTTGGGGGCATTTCCGCTGTTTTGTCGCAAATGTCGCCCCTCTGTCGCGATAACAAGGTAAATAAAAGTGTTTTTTTCTTTGCAGCAACCTAAACTGTCACTACCTTTGCATCAGAGAATTCAAAAACAACAAGATTTATAATTTAAAAAATGTAAGAAGTATGAAAACTTTCAAGTCTTTATTTGTAGCGTTTATTTGTATGATGGTGTCAAACGTAGCACATGCAGATGACAAGCCCATCCCAGTAGATCAACTTCCAGCTTCGGCTAAGACGTTTGTAACAAAGAATTTCCCCGGAAAGAAAATCCTCTACGCTGAGAAGGACCGGAGTTCCTACGAGTTCCGCCTGGACGATGGAACAACGATAGAGTTTACCGCCAAGGGTGATTGGAAACAGGTGGACCGCCACAGAACGAGTGCAGTGCCTGCCGCTCTGGTACCCGCTGCCATCAAGCAGTATGCCGAGGCAAACTTCAGCAACTGTAAGATTACAAAGATTGAGAAGGAGCGCTATGGTTACGACATCGAGCTGTCGAATGACGTCGAACTGAAATTCAACCACAAGGGTGCTCTGATAGGAATGGATGACTAAGTTCTTGAGTTGCAAGAAATAAAGAATGGAAGCCTACACAACATGGCACCTGTATTCTTAATGGAAAGAAAATCATGATCAAGTAGGGTTCGCTAACCATACAGCTATAGCCGAATTCGGGTTTAACCTCCTTTCCTTGCCAGAGACGATGAAAAGATTCCTGTTGGGATGGTGTGTCCTCATGAGTAGCCTCGTTTGCGGGGCATACAATACACAGAAGATCGTGAACGGTTGCGACCTGCGATGGCAGGACGACATCACCGACAGCTTCTACGAAGGTGCATTCCTGGGCGACGGACTTCAGGGCGTCATGGTCCTGGCCGATACCGTTGATACCACAGCCATTCGCATGCAGCTGGGACATTACCGCGCCATTGCCCACCATGTAATAAGAGGATGGGAGTTCTGCGATTCTCGTGTACTTGCGGGAAACATCATCCTCCGTCCCCGCGGCAGCCTGATACACCGTACGATGCACATGGACATCTGGAACGGCGAGGTCTCCGGCGAGATGGTCACCTCCCTTGGCCGTATCTCGTGGCAACTCATTTCCGACAGGCAGAACAAGGTCTTCCTCGTGCAGGTGCGAGGTACTGGTGGCGAGAAGGGTGCACAGGCCGAAGTACGGGAGGACTGGGGCATCACGCCAC
>JAEEGK010010400.1_pt1 | contig 21471 bp, 9 predicted proteins | sample 8958771 | NCBI WGS metagenome assembly JAEEGK01 (sample SAMN16246547, study PRJNA631951) | gut metagenome | biome: gut microbiome; feature: rumen; material: SC-attached | host: Bos | place: Iran: Karaj | collected 2018-10 | reverse complement strand
ATCCCCTATAAAATACTTTTTATATTTTTTTTAAACTCCATTTTATGAGTGTTTTTAAATATAAATAAAAATATATATAATTTTTTATAAAATTTGGGTGCTGATTGTTTTAATTTAATCAGGAATAAAGCTATTTTTTAGTTAATTATTTCAATTATGTTTTTTCTTTGTGAAAACTATTTTTTTTGCGTTTGAGTTTTTATGATTTAGATTAAAAGTTGCATTTATAATTCCATTTTCATATGAAAATTCAGTAGCATCTTTGTCTTTTAAAGGAAAATCACAAATTTTAAGTGAAAAAACTAATTTAAATTCACCAACAATAATATTAGAATAATATTGTTGTTTTTCAGTAGTTTCTGTTTTAATTTCTTTAATTCCAGTAAATTTAAATTGATAATTTTCTCCAATTTCGCTGATATCATATTTGGTTTCATCTTCTTTTAATCCAGGAACTTCTATATCAATAATTAATTTATCTTCTTTAACATAATATCTGAATTTAGGTTCATAACTTGATCCAGAAAAATTAGAAAAACCTAATTCATCAACTAAACATTTTTTTAAAACTAATTCTTTTTGTTCTCCACATTTCAAAATAATTATTCTATTTATACGTCTAGTATCATCTTTATCTTCAATAACTTCAATGTTATTTTCATTTACTTCAATATTATCTAATATTTGAGGAGATATAGAACAAAATTTATTTTTTATTTCTTCTATTATATCAAAAGGTTTTAAATATGTACATGAAGACATTTCATATCTTAGAAAATTTATTACAAATTGATTATAATATTCTCCTGCTTTTGATAAATCATTTGCCATTATTAAATGAACAATTGGAAAATCATTTTCGACATCTTTTTCTCTTACCTCTTCTTCATAAAAATAATAATTTTCACTATCTTCATTTCCTTCATTCTTTATTAAAGTTTGATTTCTTTTCTTTAATTGAAAAGTGGCAGAATGCATTAATTGTTCTGTAATATATTTTTCTACTTGTTCTATTTTAGTAAATGTTTGTAAATTATGAATAACATATAATTTCTTTGTTTTTTTATTAGATTTTTTTAATTCTTTTTTCACTCTATTTAATAATTTTTGTTCTGAATAAGTTAAAATTCCAACAACTAAAATAAGTAAATCACTTGTAGTAATAATAATATTTTGTAAGAATAATTCAGTTAAAGTTTTATCTTTTGCAAGTTCTTCAATTTTATCTTGATATTTTTTATTATTGTTTAACTCATTAATTTCTTCATCTGTTAAAGTTAAAGGAGTTTCTGTACCAGCAGAATCTAAAAGAATAATATTTTTAAATTTTTCTTTTGCTAAATCTGGATATTTTAAACTTAAACCTTCAGTTCTTATTGTCGTAGAGGCAGGTAAATCAAAATTAGATAATTTATTTAACAAAAAAGATTTTCCTTTATTTCCATTTCCAACAACTCCTATTTTAATACAATCATTCCCTTCATTCTTTTTATATAATTGTTCACCTAAGTCAGAAAAACGAATTTTCCAACCTTTTTCTATATTTTTTATTGAATCTATTCCTGCTATTATATCATAAAAATTTTCAGCTTTTACTAAATCATAACGAGATGAAAATTGCTTTTCAAATTTTTCTGCATTTATTTTTTGTTCTTCCCTTTCTTGTTCAAGATTAGAAATTTTTTGAGTTAATGTATCTTTTTCTTTTTTATATTGTTCTGATTGCTTGTTAGTTATTTCTAATTGAATTTTCATTTTTTGTAATTCATTATCTTTTTCATTTAACTTTTGTACTAGTATATTCTTTTCGTTTTGTAATTTTTCATTTTCTTCTGAAATTTGCTTTTTTTCATCATTTATCCTTTCATTCTCATTTTTTAATTCTGATAATTGCATTTTATAAACGTTATAGCATTGCTCACAGTAATTTTTTTTAAAATCTAAGATTTTTGCATGACAATTTTCACATAAATTAGTCAACTTCTTCTTTGTGTTCGTGTTCGTGTTCGTGTTAACATTCTTCTTCTGAATCATTTTTTAAACTATTTTGGGAAGATTATTTTTAAAATTATAATAAATAAATATGTTGAATAAAAATTAATTTCATAAATCAATTATATTAATCATTATCTTAATTTAAAATAATTTATTGTTTTTATATTTTTGAATCATGACCTTTATAGATTTAACTTTTATTTCTTTTGATTTTTAATAAAACAAAAACAATAAAATTTCCTTCCATTTAAAAATATCACTTATAAAAATAAATTTAAAAATTATTTAAAAAATAAAAAACAAAAAAAATGTATTCAATTCCTCATTCTTCAACATCAAAATATCGTTCATCAAGTAGAAGACTATATACTCCCTTAGATTCATCTCATTCACACAAAACAATAAAAACAGATTTATCAAAATATGATGAACTAATAAAAAAAGCAAGAGAAACAATAAATAAATTTAATAATAATTCAAATATATCAAATTATTCAAGAAGTAAATCTCGTTTAAGGGGAAATAATATATCTTCAACTTCTCATATATTATCAACAAGAAATATCCCAGAAAATTATTCTTATTTAACTAAAAGATTAACTACTTCTTCAAGGGAAAGTAAAGATGATATTCATTATGAATTATCAAGAACTCAAGAAAATGATATTGAAGAATATTATAAATCTCTTTTTAAAAAGATGAGAAATGATAGTAATATTCAAAATGAAAAAATATTTAAATTAGAATCTAAAAATAAACAAAATGAATTAGATTTAATGGATAATGAAAGAGAAAAAGATAGATTGAAAGATAGAGTTAAAACCTTAGAAAATAAATTAAATGAAACTAATATTTTATATGAAGATTTAAAGAAAGAAAAAAATAATTTAGAAAATAATTATGATCAATTAAAATTTGATTATAAAACTGATATGAAAAAAGTAGAATTAGATTCTATTAATAAAAATAAACAAATTGAAGATTCTCTTTCAAAAGAAAATGAAATGTTAAGAAATGAAGTGAATAAATATATAAAAGAAAATATTAATTTGAAATTAAAAGTAAAAAATTTGAAAAATAAAATATATGAAATTAAAGAAAATAATAGTAAATTAAATAATCCTCAATTGAAACTAAAAGAAAGTAAAAGTACATACTATTATAAAAGTAATAATAGATTTTTTAATGATGAAGAAGATTTAAAAAATCAATTAGAAGATATGAAAAAATTATATGATGAACAAATGGAAAGATTTAATAAATTAAAAGAAGATTATGATGAATTAGAAATTGAATGTAAAAGTTTAAGAAGTGAAAATTCGAAAGTTAAAAATGAAAATTTAAATTTAATTAACGAAAATTTAAAAATTAAAAAGAAAAATGAAGAAAAAAAAAAATTTAATAATATTAATATGAAATTAAATGAATGTAAAGAAAAAGATTATGAATTAAAAAATTTAGAATTAAATAAAGAAATTTTATTATTAAAAGGAAAAAATGATGAAATTATAAAAGAAAATAATAATTTAAAAAGTATTAAAGAAAAATATAATAAAATGATAAAAGAAAATAATGATTTAATAGATTTTAAAGAAAAATATAATGATATTATAAAAGAGAATAATGATTTAAAAGAAATAAAAGAAAAATATAATGAAATAATAAATGAAAATAATAATTTAAAAGATATAAAAGAAAAATATAATACTTTACAAAAAGATTTTGACACTTTAAAAGTAAAACAAATTCAATTTGAAACAATAAATTCAAATTCAACAAATGATAAAAATGAATTAATAGAAATGAAAAAAAAATATTTAGATTCACATGAAGAATATATTAATCTTCAGAAAAAATATATTGAATTAGAAAAGGTAAAAAGTAAATATCAAAATTTAGAAAAGAAATGTAATGAATTAGAAAAAGATAATCAAAGATTAATATCATTTAAAGGTAAATATATAAATTTAGAAAAAAATTTTGAAAAAATTGAAGAAACTTTAAATAATTATAAAATATCAAAAGGAGAAAATTTAAATGAAAGTGATAATGAAAGTGAAGAAAAAGATTTTTCTAAAATTATAAATGAAATTAATTATATATTTAATGAATTAGTGAAATTAGAAAAAATGCAAAATGAAAAAATTAATTCTTTAATTGAAAAAATAAATAATAATGAGAAAGAAAAATTTGATTTAGAAGAACAAAAAAATAATCTTGAAAAAGAAATAAATGTTAAAATGAATTTAAATAATGAATTAAAAAATAAATCAGAAATCAATAATAAAAACAATGAAGAAATAATAAAAAAATTAGAGGAAAAAAATATAGAATTAAATAAAGAAATTGAAATAATAAAATTAAAATTAAATGATTATGAATTAAAAGAAGAAAAATTAAAAAAAACAGAAAATGAAAATGAAATATTATTAAAAGAAAAAGAAGATTTAAAAAAATTAAAAGTAGATTATCAATCTTTAAATCAAGAAAAGTTAAAAAATAAAAGAAATGATAATCAAAAAATAAAAGATTTAAATGAACAATTAAATAAAGAAAAAGAAAAAAATCAAAAATTATTAAATACAAATAAAGAACTTTCAAATGAAAAAACAAAATTAAAAGATATTGAAGTTAAATATAGAGATTTAATTCAAGAAAATAAAAAATTAAAAGATTCTATTAATAAATCAAATAATAATAATTCTGAAAATGATAAATTAAAAAATATTCAAGAAAAATATAATAATTTATTAAAAGATAATTCAAATATAAAAGAAAAATATAATAAGTTAATTAAAGAAAATTTAGAATTAAAAGAAAAAACCAAAGTAAAAAAAGATGAAAAGAAAATTATTAAAAAAGAGAATTCTAAAGAAAAAAGAAAAAGTATTGATCATGATATAAAAAATAATATTCCTATTAATAAAGTTAATAATGAAAATGAAGAATTAAAAAAATTAAAAATTAAATGTTCTCAACTTGAAAAAAGTAATTTAGAATTAGTTAATATAAAAAATAAATATGATGAAATTAATAAAGAAACGAATAATTTAAAAGAAGAAAATAATAAATTAAAAGAAGATAATTTAATATTAAATAAAGAAAAAGAAAGATTAAATGAAAATTATGTTAAATTAATAGAAGAGAATGAACAATTAAATGAAGACAATAATAAATTAAATGAAGAGAAAAAAAAATTAAACGAAAATTATAAAAAATTAAATGAAGAAAAGGAAAAATCAAATAAAATTAATTTTAAATTAACAGAAGAATATAATAAATTAAATGAACAAAATAAAATATTAAATGAAAATAATAATAAATTAACTGAAGAAAATAATAAAATAAATGAATTAAATAAAATATTAAATCAAAATTTCAAAAATAAAGAATCTAATAAAGATTTAGAAATTATAAATGAAGAAAAAAATAAATTAAAAGAAGAAAAAGAAAAATTAAATGAAGATATAATTAAATTCAATGAAGAAAAAAATACATTTAATAATGAAGTTATAAAATTTAATGAAGAAAAAATTCAATTTAATGAATTATTAGAAAAATTAAATGAAGAGAAAAATTCAAATGAAGATTTAGAAAAAATAAATGAAGAGAAAATAAAATTAAATAATGAAATAAATAAAATAAATGAATATAAAAATCAATTAAATGAAGAATTAAATAAATTTAATGAAGAAAAAAATAAGTTTAATGAAGAATTAATTAAATTTAATGAAGAAAAAAATAAATTTAATGAAGAAAAAGAAAATAAAAAAAATAACGATGAAGATAAATTAAATAAAGATTTAGAAAAAATAAATGAAGAGAAAAATAAATTTATTGAAGAAAGAAATAATTTAAATGAAGAAAAAGAAAAAATAAATGAAGTAAAAATTAAATTGAATGAAGAAATAGAAAAATTAAATGAAGAAAAAAATAAAGTGAATGAAGATAAAGAAAAAATAAATGAAGAAATAGAAAAAATAAATAATGAAAAAGAAAGATTATTAGAAATTAAAAATGAATTAGAAGAAGAAAAAATAAAAAATAATGAAGAAAAGGAAAAATTAATAGAAATTAAAAATCAATTAAATGAAATTCAAAATCAATTAAATGAAGAAAAAAATGAATTAAATGAAAAAAAAGAAAAAATAAATGAAGAAAATAATAATTTAATTCAAGAAAATAATCAATTAAAAGAATTATTAAATTCAAATAATAAGAATTTAAATGAAGAGCAAAATCAAATTATAAATAAATTAAATCAAGATATAATTAATTTAAAAGGAAATGAAGAATTATTATTAAATCAAAATTCTGAATTAAAAGATAATTTAAGTAATTTAAATATTGAATTTAATAAATTAAATCAAGAAAAAAATAATTTAAGTGAAGAATATAATTTATTAAAAGAAAATCAACAAAAAATAAATGAAGAAAAAGAAAAATTACATTTAGAATTAAATCAATTAAGTGAAGAATATAATAAATTAATTGAAAATGAAAAATTAAAGAATGAGAATTTAAAATTAAATGAAGAAAAAGAAAATAAAAAATTAAATGAAGAGTATAATAAATTAAAAGATGATTATAATAAACTAAAAGAAAATCAACAAAAAATTAATGAAGAAAAAGAAAAATTGTCTTTACAATTAAATAACTTTAATGAAGAATATAATAAAATAAAAGAATATAATGATAATTCAAATGAAGAAAATAAAAAACTTAACTTAGAATTAAATAAATTAAATGAAGAAAATATTAAATTAAAAGAAAATGAAAATAAAATAAATGAAGAAAAAGAAAAAATTTTATTAGAATATCATAATTTAAATGAAGAAAATATTAAATTAAAAGAAAATGAAGAAAAATTAAATTCAGAAAATAAAATATTAAAAGAAACAAAAGATAAATTAATTGAAGATAATAATATATTAAAGAATAATACTTCTTCTCAAAGTGATAAAACTAAAGAAATAATAGAAGAAAATATTAAATTAAAGGAAGAAATAAATAAAAATAAAGAAAATATAGATTTATTAAATAAAGAATTAAATAATGAAAAAGAACAAAAAAATGAATTAGAAAAATCTTTATTATCATTATCAGAATTAAAAGAACAATATAATAATATATTATTAAAACAAAATGAAGAAATAGAAAAAAATAAATTATTAAATGAAGAAAATATTTCTTTAAAAGAAGCAAATTCAAAATATATTGCTTTAGAAAATCTATATAATGAAAAAGTAAATAATTTAGTTAAAGAAAATGAATCATTAAATGATATAAAAAATAAATATAATAATCTTCTTCTTCAAAATGAAGAATTAAAAAATGTAAATAATGAAAATGAAAATATTTTAAAAGAAAAAAATGAATTAAATCAAAAAATAATTGAATTAACAAATGAGAATAATCAATTAAACGAAGGAATAAAAACATTAAATTCAGATTATGAAAATTTAAAAAATAATATTGAATTAATTAAAGAAGAAAATACAAATTTAAAAAATAATTTATTAAATAATAAAGAAATAATAGAAAATCTTAATAAAGAAAAGGAAGATTTAATAGAAAAAAATAATATAATATCAAATCAAAATAATGAAAATTTAATAAATGAAACAAATGAAACAAATGAAACAATTAATAAACTTAAAATAGAAAATTCAGAATTAAAAAATATAATAAATTTATTACAAAATGAAAAAAATGAGTTAAATGAAAATAATGAAAATTTAATGACAGAAAATAATTCTCTTCATGAACAATTAAATAAATTATATCAATCAATAAAAGATTTAGAACATAATATTCAAATTCTTCAATCTCAATTATCAAATAATAATGAAAGTAATAAAGTAACTGAAGAATATATTAAAAAACTAACTAATTTAGAAAAAGAAAATGAAATAATTAAAAAGAATTTAGAAAATATTTCTAAAGAAAAAGATGATTATGAAAGATTAAATTTAGAAAATAAAAATTTAATTAGTGATAAAGATAATAAATTAAAAGAATTAATTTCTCAAAGTGAACTCAATAAAAAAAATGAAGAAATAATATTAAATTTAAAAAAAGAAAATGAATTATTAAAAAATAAACAAAATGAAATGGAAGAAAATATTTTAAATTTAAATAATACAATAAAATCATTAAAAGAAAATAAAGAAAAAGATAACAATTCAATAAATGATAATAATTTAGAAAAAGAAAAAGAAAATAAATTACCATATGATAATTATTCAATTGAATATAATGAACTTAAAATAAACGCTCAATTAATTTATATATTTCAAAATGAAATAAATGAAAAAGAAGAAAAAATAAATAGTCATAAAACAAAGAAAACAAAAAAGAAAAAAAATGAAGAAAAAGAAGAAAATGATAATTTAGAAAATGAAAATGAAATAGAAGAAGAAAAATTAAAGAAAAAAAAATCCGGGGTTTCAAAACAAAAAATAAAAACATTACAAAATGAAATATTAACTCTTCAAAATGAAAAAAGCGATTTAGAAGAAAAATACAATCATTTATATCAAGTATATCAAATAATAAATAATGAAAATGAAAATAATAAAAAACAAATAGAAGAATTAAATAATAATAAATTAAATATAGAAAAATTAAATGAAAATGAAAATGAAAATAATTTAAAAGAAGAGTTAGAAAGAATAAAAATAGAAAATGAAAATTATCAAAAACAAATTATGAGTTTAAATAATATGATAACTTCTTTAAATGGAAATTTTGAAATGAATTTAAATTCTTTTTCTAATAATGATGTTAATATTGAAAATTTAAAAAGTAAAAATAATTTATTACTTCAAGAAAATAATATGTTAAAAGATGAAATTAATAAATTAAAAAATAATAATAATATTGAAGAATATGATATTTAATTTTAAATCATAATCAAATTTTTTTTTATTTATATTATAAAGAAAAATACTTTTGATAAGAAATTACTTAATTTTATTATATATAAAAAAAACTTTTATTTATTATAAAAAGTTTTTAAAAATTTATTTTTTAAAAAGGCATATTTTCTAATTCTTTTTTTTTTTCTTCAAGTAAAACTTTATTTTTAATCTTATTTAAAAAAATAAATTCTGTTAATTTATGTCTTCTTCTTATTTTATCTATATCAATTGTTTTATTTCCATTTTTTTTTCCGTAATATAATCTATCATTTAATTCTTTAATTTTTGCTTCTCTATATTTCATATTATTATTTTTTTTATTTTCTTCTTCAACTCTTTTTAAATATAATTGATAAAAATCTTTAGAAGATAAACATAAATTAGGAACAAATTTATTATGATCTTCATATTTTTTAGTTTTATATATTTGATTAATTTTTTTATTTTGTTTCCCATTAATTGATATTTTTTCATTATTTATTTGTTTAAATTCTTCTTCTAAAGAATTTATCATTTCATTTAAACTTCTATTATTATTTTCCTGTTTATTAATATTTTCATATAATTTTTCTTGATCTATTAAATCTAAAATATTCTTTTTCTTTGAATATAAAGTTTTAGAAAAAGCTTTTATTTTTTTATAAAATATAGGAGAATAATTTATAATATCTTTTTTAGTTTTTTCTCCGTTTAAAAAATAATTTATTACTTTTAATTTATTTTGATCTTTAATTAATTCTTCATCTGTTGGTTTATAATTTAATCCTTCATTTATTATTTCTTTTATTCTTTTTTTTGAATCAAAATTAAAAGGATGATTTAAAAAAGAAGATAAATTATTTAATTTCTCTTCATTATAATTATTAGGATTATCAATACCATTTTTAAATAAAAATTCTTTTAATAAAAGATTTTCATTTTCAGGTTGATTTTTAATTTGAGTTTTTAATTGAATAAATTTTTCAATTATTTTTTCTTGTCTTTTTTTTTCACTTTGGCTTTCGTAATTATTTCTAAAAGATAAATATAAAGGATAAGTAATTGGAATATTATTATAAAGTTTTTTATTTAAATAACTTGATACTACTTCTTTTCTTATCATTTCAAAATCTACTTTATTTAAAGTTTTATATTTATTTTTATTTATTTCAGATAATGTTTCTCCTTTTATGATATTTTGTTTTTCTTTTATTTTATTCATAAAATATATTTTCTTCTGACATAAATCTTTATAAAGTGTTCCTGCTAATTTTAAAGGTTTATATATTATTTTTTCTTTAGGCATTTCATTTTTATATTCTAAATTTTTTGAATATGAATAATTAAATCTTTCTGATATTTTATTTTTAATATTTTTTGATTTTTCATTTAATAATTTTCCATATCTTAAAAAAGGATTTGATAAAGATTTTCTATTTATTGTTTTATTTTCATTATTATTATATCCAACTACTATTAATAAATCTTCATTTGATATGCTTCCATCATTTGAATTTTTATCATTGTTTGATGTATTATTTTTTGAGTTTTTTTCATTTGATTTATTTTTCCTACTTTGAAATTCATTTTTTATTTTTAAAGAAATTAGTGGTTTTTTATTTAAGGTTTGAAATGTTGGATTTGATTTAGATTTTTTATCGATTCTTTTAGAAGAAAGTAAACTATTTTTTGGACTTTTATCATTTTTTATATTTAATAATTTCCCATCCAATATTTTGTTTTCTTTTTTATCATTTTCTCTTGTAATTGTATTAAAGTTTAAACTGTTTTCTTTCATATTTCAAAAGAATTAATTTTTCCAAACAAAAAAAACAATTAAAAAACATATTTAATAACCAAAAAAATAAAAAAGAATTAAAAAACCACAAAAAAAAAATCATCTAAAAAAAACAAAAAATTTCATTTAAAGAAAATAGAGAATAATAATAATAAATGATGACAATAATACACAAATTAGATTTATCTTATTGTGATTTGTACATAATAAATTTATATAATTTGATTAGATAATATTTCCATTCAATTGAAGAAAATTCCATAAATCATATTACCTCATATTTAAATAATTCATATAAATCATATATTTGAATGCAGATGTGTCAATATTATTATTAAATTTTTATTTTCTTAACTATTAATATATAAATTATTACCTTTCAAATTATAATTTTATTTTATATAGAGAATTTTATTTTTTTTTTTATTTTTTTTCAACCTTTTTAAAGATGATAATTTCGTATTTATATTTATTTTTTTTCAATCATATAAAAATATATAATAAACAAATAAAAAATAAAAAACCCCTTTAATCAAAAAAAAAATAATCCTTATCATATCCAATTAAATTAAATTATCAATATAAATATAATATGAAATGAAAATAAACATCAATGAATTCCTTTCACCAATCACATTCCCCAAAATTAAAGGAAGAACATAAATTAGAAGCAGGCTTACCTAAATCTCCATTATATAATTTCATAAAGGAAATTTTAAAAGAAAATGAAGTAAAAGGAGAGAAAAATATATATCCTTTAATAGAGAAAATTTCATTAACTTATATAAATTACATTTCGTCATTAGGATTTCAAATTTGTTCAAACAACGGTAAAAAAACATTAAATATTGAACATGTACTTGAAGCACTTAAAACAATGAATTTTAATAAATATATTAAATTACTTACAAGTGAAATAAGTTTGAAAGAAATGGAAAATGAAAATGAAGAAAAAGATTTATTAGATATTAAATATGAAGATAATATGAATGTTAAACAATTAATTAATAAAAAAAAAAAATCTAATAAAAGAAAAAGAAATTTCGAAAGTAAAGAAGATTTAGAAGAATTAGCAAGAGAACAAAGAGAAATGTTTGAACAAGCAAGATTAGATCAAATGAATAGTAGTTTAAATAATATCAATGAAAGCAGAAATAATAATTTTGAAAAAAATGATAATAATAATAATAATGATATTCCTCAAAATATTGATGAATTGCTTAACAATCAAAAGGAAGAAATTAATTTTGATTAAGATATTAATTATTTTGTTCTTTGGAATAATGAAAAAATATTTTAAAAAAATATATCTTTATTTATCAATTTTTTTATTATAATATTAAATTTATAATAAAAATTGAATTAAAAAAAAAAAAAAAACATTAATTAATTACTTTTTCAAAAAATCAAAAAAATTTTGTTTTAACACAGGTTTCATTTTAGGAGAATGTGGTAATAATTTTCCATTATTACTTTTCTTAATAAATTTCTTTTTAACAACACTTCCTTTTTTAAAATTGGAAATATTATTATTATTTTTTAAAATATATTTACTTGAAGTAGGCGGAGTATTTTTTTTCTTATTTTCTTTACCATATTCTTCTAATTGTTCAATATCAAATTTATGATTTAATTCATTATACATTTTTTCATCAGGTTCAGTAAAAACGCAATTATAAGAATATAAATAATCTTTATTTTCCATATTTAACCTTCTATTAATTTCCCTTTCAAAATTTTTAAAACAAATTAAAACAACAGTAATGTTATCTAAAGTTTTTCTCATTAAAGAAGATTTCATAATCATATCAACAGCACAAGAGCATTGATCATTAATATTTTGAATATCATAATAATTTTTAATATTATTTAAATCACAAGTTAACCAAACACATTTTGCAACTTCTTCATTATTTAATTGATCAAAAATTCCATCACATCCTAAAATTAAAAAATCTATTTCATCATCAATATAAAAATAATTAATTTCAGGATTAGATATAATAACATTTTCCTTTCCTCCAAATTTAGGTAATTTAGCTTCAACATCACCAATAGTTCTACTCACTGAAAGTCTTCCTGGAAAAACTCTATAAGGACCAATTAATATTTGATTATAATTTGATTTATTTGTTGTTGTTTGAGTTTGATAAATTTTTCCTCCATTTAATATTATTCTCTTATATTCATTTTCTTCATTAGGTTTATGATCTTTTGATAATGCTATTATATCTTTACCTTTATTTAATGATATTAAAGCACGTGAATCACCTACATTTGCAATATAACATATATTTTCTATTATTAATGCTATTATTGCACATGATCCACTTTTATCATTTATTTCATTTGGATTGTCTTTATTTAAAGCATAATTATTTATAAAGTAATTTTCAGCTTTTTGAAATCCATTTATTAATGCTTTTTTTGGATTTTGAGGAAAATTTATATCTTTTATTATAAATGAATGTAAATTATCTTTTAAAAAATCTGCACATTTATTTCCACCATGACCATCATATATTCCAAATAAAGAACATCTTGGCCAAGTTTTATTATAATTTGAAGGTTTAGGAATATTTAAAGTTATTGATACTCTATCTTCATTATAATTTCTTACTATTCCTTGATATGTATTTGCTGCATATGCTCTTATATTTCCTATTGGTTTTATTGAGGTTTTTGATCTTTCAAAATTAGAATAATCTATATTTAAATTTGATAATGTTATTGGAATATCTTGATTATTAAATAATGTATTTATTGATATTATTTCTGGTGTTGTTACATTTCTTATGTTGTTATTTATGTTATTATTAATTATATTTATGTTATTGTTATTTGATATATTTGTATTATTTATATTTATGTTATTATTATTGTTATTGTTTATATAATTTTGTAATTGAGGAATTGGTAATGGAGAATTTATATTTATTTGAGTATTTATATTTATATTTAAATCTTTAAATGAATTATTTATTTGTTTTATTTCATTTGTTTTTGGATTTAATTTAAAATTTTTAGTTGTATTATTGTGAATGTGGCGTTTTGTCTTTGATTGAGAATTTGATTGTTTATTTTTATGATTACTTAAATATTTTATTTTATGACCAAATATTATATTCTGAGCATATGCATCTAATATTGGGTTTTTGTTTTTAAAAAAATTATTAAAATCTATTTGTCTTGAGTTTTCTGGAGATTTATTCTTCTTTTTTAATCCTGGGTGATGCTTATCATTTAAAAACATTTTAATTTAATTTTTTATTCTTTAAATCAAATAAAAAATCGAAAAAAATTTTTATTTATATTTAAAGCAATATTAAATTATTTAATTAATATATAAAAGCATAAATTTCCATTCAAGAATTATTTAATTGATTTTCAACAAGACTTAAATAATGAGATAAAACTTTATTTGTTCTTTCCTTTAATTTTTCACATTGAGAAACAAAATTATTAAAATTATAATTATTATTATTATTATTATTATTGTTATTATTATTGTTATTATTATTGTTATTATTATTGTTATTATTATTATTATTTTGAGTACTTTCAGATTCTGTAAGTTTATTTCTTTTTTTTAAAGAAATACTAATTTTTTTATTTATTCTATGTCCTCTATCATAATTAATATTTTGAGTAACAAAAGAATTATGTTTTGTTTTAATTGTTGTTTTTCCTCTTGAATTAATACTACAATTATTATTTGATAATAAGTTTGAATAAAATCTATTTTTTTTCCCAATAAAAGAATTTGTTTGTAAAGCGCGAAAACTATTAATTTTAATTGTTGAATTTGTTGAATGAGTATTATTATTATTATTATTAAATTTTGATTTATTATTGATATTATTTACATCTAATAAATTATCAAATGATAATGCATTTTTATTATCTTTACCTTTTTTTTTATTTTGATGAATAACTCCATTTTGAATTAAAAAAGAATTATGAACATTTTTATTTTTATTTTTATTTACAGATTTTTCTAATTTAAATAATGATTCTTCAGAGTTATTATTATTCTTCTTGTGATTTTTTGTAAATTTATTATATAAAATGTCGTTTTCTAAATTTAAATTAATATTTAATTTTGGTTTTGTGTTAAAGGAACTTATACTTTCATTTGAAAAAGATTGTTTTAAATTTCTCTTACTTGGTTTTTTATTGATTTTGTCGTTTACATTATTCATTAATAATTTAAGCAAATTAAATCTATCATCTTTTCTTGAAATGGATTCAAAAATAAGAGTTTTTTTATTTTTTTTCTTAATCAATGAATTTGAATATTGAGTTAATGAAATTTTATTATTTTGAGTTTTATTATGACATGAATTTAAATTTCTCATTTTATAATTAAAATTACCATTTAATTTTTAATATTCATCGATTAATATTTTTAAAAAAAAAACAAATTTTAATCCAAAAAAAAATATATAATTTAATAAATAAATAAATAAATAAAAAAAATAATAAAAAAAGTAATAAACAAAAGAATGATATTTGATTTAATAACCTTAAGCTTATTAATGATTTATTTTTTTTTTTCATTTATTACTCTCTATTCATTTTTTAGAACAATATCATCAAAATCATTTTATCCAATTTGTATTCCTTATTATATAGGATTAACATTATGTGGGATAACAAGAGGAGGAGTTTGTCTTTATTGTAATATTTATAAAAATAAAAAATCAAATTTCTTTTATTTTTTACTCTCTGCTCCAGATTTATTAATTATGTGTGTTTATCTTATTTTAATTTGGCATTTTCTTAATAAGTATATTATTAATCATATTAATTTAGCTAATGATAAAAATCTTTTTAAAGAAGATGTTCCTGAAATTATAAATAAAATTAATTATGTTTTATATTTTTTGCTTCCTATATATTTTATTGGTTTTTTTATTATATCATTTTTACAATTAAAGACAATTATTAATAATAAAGTGTATTATATTATTATTAGTTCTGTTAGTATTTTTACACCTTTTAATTTAATTTTCTTTTATTGTTTTTTATCTTGTAAATTTAGTGGAAGACCTTATAAAGATAATAAATCAAAAAAAGAATTAAACTATATTTTATTTATATGTCTTTATTGGTCAATTTCAAGAATTATTATTGGAATTACTATATTAATTATTATAAAATTTTTCTTAGATAAATTTAAAGATTTAGAAAATTTAGATTTTAATATTTGTATTGGGATATTAGTTTATTTTATTATTATTGAAATTGTTCCTTTTTATTTTTCAATTAATTTTGATTTCTCAAAAACTTTTAGTAAAGATGAATTATTTGAAAGTTTATTATATGGAAATGAAACAAGAGAAGAAGAAAAAATAATTGATGCTTCTTTAAGTAAAAGAATATCATCTCATATAAATGATATAGAAAATAATAATAATAACAAATTAACAAACCAAAAAAATTCAATTATTAATTATTTAATATCATTTAAAGACATTTCTTTATTAAATGAAGTTTATTATAGAAAAAATGGTTTGGGTAAAATTTACAAAGGAATATATAAATCAGAAGAAATAATTTGTAGAGTAGTTAAATTTGATAGATTAAGTAGATATGAATTAGAAACAATAACTAAAGATTATGAACATATAATTCCTTTAAATAATCCTTACATTTCTAAAATAATTGGATTATGTATTGAACAAGATAATATAATTATGATAATATCAAATTATTATAAAAAAGGTTCTTTATTTGATTTACTTCATGTTCAAAAAGAAAAAATATTAAATAAAAATAAAATTAATATTGCAATTGGAATTATAAAAGGTTTACAATATTTACATTCAAATAATATTATTCATTATCATTTATCTTCAAAAAATATATATATTGATAATGATTTAAATCCAGTTATTGCAGATTATGGTTTTTATTCTTTAGAAGAAAATGCAAGTATATTTAATAAATATAGTAATAAAAATTCTTATTCTTCTCCTGAAATGTTATTAGACTCGAAAAAATTTTGTCATAAATTAAATATTGAAAATAATGAAAAAAATGATATTTATTCTTTTGGAATGATTCTTTGGGAAATTTTCAATGAAAAAATTCCTTTTGATGTTAAATTATCTGAATTAAAAAAATATATTATTGAAGAAAAATTAAGACCTGAAGTTTCTTCTAATTTAAATAAAAATATTGCTGAATTAATTAGAAATTGCTGGGATTCTGATATTGATAAAAGACCTAATATTGATCAAATTTTATCTATTTTACTTAAAGTTTCTAATGATAATATAAATGATTAAAGTTTGTAAATATTTAATCTTTAAAGAATTCTTTTAATTTTAATGATTTTTTAAGGTATCTTAATCAAATTTTATTTACTTTTTTATAAAAATTTATTTATATAAAAAAAATCTTTACTTGAAATTATAAATAATTATAAAAAATTCAATTATTATCATTATTCTTTATATTTTTATTAATTAATTTATATTAATTTCTATGAATAATGTTGTTCAAAAACCAAAATTAAAATTAACTCAAATTAGTTTTAACAATGTAAAATTAAATAAATTAATATAGTAAAAATAGAAAAATCCTTCTTTTAATCTTCATCCAACAAAATCAAAAGGACTTCAAATGTATAAAAACAGAAAATCAAATTTAATATATAATTCTCTAAATCCAACTTCTTTAACAAGATATGTAGGATTAATAAAAAATTTTAGTCCCTTTCAAAGAAATAAAGTTAGCTTAAAAAAAAATTCAATAAGCAAAGAAAAAACTATTGACAATAAAAATTCAAATAATGCAAATTATTTTCAAACATCAACTCAATTTTTAAAGTATAAAACTTTAAAACCTTATTTAAATCCAAGTAATAATTCAAAAACTTTTAAATCAATTAATACAAATAATTATATTATAAATACTTTAAATCTTTCTGAAAAAAAAATAATAAATAATACAAGTATAGAACCACAAAATGAAACAGTAGATTTTGATAATAATTATAAGAAATTAAAAAAAGAAAAAGAAGAATTAGAAAAAAAAGTTTTAGCTCAAAAAAAATTAATTCAAAAATTAATTCAAGAAAATGAAAAATTAGATAATAAATTTAATGAAGTTTATGAAGAAAATTGTAAATTAAGAAATACAATATTATCATATAAAGATACTCAAGAACAATTAATTATATTAATTAAATTAGTTCAAAAAACTGGAGTTGATGTTGAAGAAATAATTGATAAATGGAATAATGAAGTTGAAAATGAAAATAATAATAATTCTGAAATTATTTTACAAGATAAAGATTTAAGTTATCATGATTTAAAAGATAATAATAAATTTGACTCTTTTACTCCTATTATTATTAATGATAGTAATAATAATAATAATAAAAAGAAATATAATATGGTTCCTAAATTAAATTTCTCTAATTTGGATAAAAGAATTCAAAATAATCAATTGAGAAATGAAAAAAATGAAGAAAATAAAATTAAAGCACATAAAAAAAATCTATCTCAAGGTGATATTGAAGATGATGATAATGATAAACTTCATCATTTTATAAATCAAAAAAATGATGTAATAAATATGAAAAAAAAATCTCCGAAAAAATTAATATTAAAAGGTGAAAATAATATATAAAATAAAAAATCGAAAAAATAAATCAAAATAATTTATAAAAATAATACATAAAACTCTAAACAAACTTAAAACATAAAATTCTTTAAAAACATTTAATAAATATTTATATATAAAAAAATAAAAAAATTTAGTGCCCCAAACAATTAAAATTTCTTTATTTTCACTTGTTTAAAATCACTTCCAGCATTAAATTAATTTTTCATTAATTTGAAATTCCATTCTAATAAATTCAATAGTTCTTTGCTTAACATCCTTATCAAAATCATCTAAATTAATTTCAAGTGATTGTTTAATTGAACCATAAATTCTAAATAATTTTCTTAATCAAACATCAATAATAAAGTAAATCATAATAAAGGAAAAAGCACTAAAATAAAAATAAATAGAAAAACATCATTAAAAAATTATTAAAAGAAAGAATTTCTAATATTAGCTAAAAATAAATAGGATAAAATAATAAGATAAAGCCCTTTCTAAAAAAAGAAAAGCACTTACGAGACAGAGAAATTAATTTTAAATGTAATAATGATTCTTTTTATGTGTTATTCTCTTTGAATTGAATATATCTTTTATATTCATATTCAAATTCAATTTTTAATTTTTTCTTTCATTAATATAAGTAAAATCAATTAAAATTTTTTTTTCATTTGAAAAAAATAATATGATAATAAATTATTTAGCAAAAGAAAAAGGAATTTAATAATTTCTCTTGAGAGAACAATATTATTAGTAAAAAATATTATAAATTAAATAAAAAACATTATATAAAGACTACAAAAAATTTAAAATAATATTTATGTATAAATTATATTTTATTTTTTTAAATGGAATTACATAAAGGAAATATCCAATTTTTTCAAGGAAGAAATGATATAACTCATACATTTTATAAAATGTATAAAAACAATAATAAAAATAAAAGAGAAAAACAACTTTCAATTTCATTAAGTCCAAGTTCAACAAATTATTTAGAAATATCTGAAAACAAATCAAATTATCCTAAAATTTCCTTTGATCAAAAATTACAAATAACTCAAAATAACAAAAGTACTCTTTTTAAAACAAAATTAATTAATTTAGAAAAAGAAATAAAAGAAAAGGAAAATAATATATTAAAATTCCAAAGAGAAAAAATATTAAATGATAAATATAAAAAAGAACAATATAAGAAGAATAATAAAATATCATTTTTAAAACAAAAATTTAATAAATTAATAAAAGAACATCATACTGTAATTTGTGATGATTTTATATCAAAAGCAAATGTTTTTAATACTAAAATATTTGAATACTTTAATGGAACAACTTTTATAAAACAAAAAGTAAAATTTCATAAAAATTTTAGATTTAATTCTGATTTTGAAGCTCATCCAAGAATTCATATGTTAACAAATATAAATAAAATTAAACAAAATACTGAATTTTCAGAAAAATTAGATTTTCAAAAATATTTTAATGAAAAAGAAAAAGACTTAATTACTAAAGATTCTAATTTTTTTATTAAAGAAATTTCCAAATTTAATAACATCAAATTATTAAAAGAAAAAAAATTAGTTGATAAAATTAATGATGAAGAAAAGTTTTTAAATAAAAATAAAAGCAAAAATTTTAAAACAATTAATCATCATATTAAAAGTAAAAGCTCTTTAATTTTAGATAAAGAAAATTTAAATTTATTTACAATAGATACAAATAAATTTAAGGATTTTCATCAAACAAAAATTAAATTTCAAAGTGAAAATTGTGAAGAAGCAATTAAAGAAGCAAATAAACAAGTAAATCAGATAATACAAAAAGAAATGAAAAATGAAAAAAATGAAGAACAAAGATTAAAAAAATTAGAAGAATACTTTAAAAAATTACATAATGAAATTATTTCTCTTTCTTTTGAAAAATTAAAACAAAAAAATAAAAATGAATTTAAATTTTTTGATACTTATTTACCATTTACTAATAAAAAAGAATATTCTTTAAATCAAAATTCTTTGAATTTAAAAAAATTTTCTCTTAAAAGAAATTTTAATCTTAAAAATTTTAAAACTTTAGAAAATACAGAAAATGAAAAAAAGTTAAGAGTGTTTATTCATAAAATTACTGATAATTATAAACAAATGAGAGAAGAAAAAAGAAAAAAAGAGAAAGATGATAAAGAAGAGAATGACACAATTAATAAAGAGATTAAAAAAAGTAATATTTTTAAAAGATCTAAAAGTAATTATAAATTTAAAAGAAATAAAACTTTTTATAAATCACTTAACTTATTAAATACCTAGTTAAAATAATTACATTTTTTAAAAAAGCATATAAATATTGTTTTTTAATTTGAATATTTGTTTTTTAATTTGAATATTATTTTAAATTTTGATTCAATATTAAAATAATTAATAGTTTATTTATTTATTTAAATGTAATATATTTAAATAATTTAAAAAATGTTTAAAGAATTTAAATTCAACTACCCATTAACAAAAGATATTTTATATTCAAAATATGGAAATATAAAAGAAGAAATGGAAAAAAAATCAATAAATATATTAATAAAAAAAAGAAAGAGTCATTATTTATCAAAATATAAAGATTATTTAATATATGATTATCTATTTGATTTTATACAAATAAAATACCCTTTAAAAGATTCTCTTGATAAAATATCAATTTTAGCAAAATATTATAAAAATTATCTTTCTTTTTTTTGCAGACCTTTTTTTACAAACTTTTATTATAATAAAATTCTAGATAATTATTTTGATAATAAAGCAGAAAATTTTTATAAAGAAACATTTGGTAAAAATTCAAAAGATTATAAAAAGAAAAAAAATTATTTAAATAATATAATTATATTCGATGAAAAAGCAATAAAAACAATAGAAAATCCAACTCAATCAACTTTAAACTTAAATACAATTAATAATGAATTAAACACTCAAAGATTATTAGAAGAAGATTTTTTAACATCAAAAACTTTAAAAGAAGGAATTAATGATATAATAAATACAATGGATAAAAAAAATATAAAAAAAGAAAATAAAACAATTGAACATAATGATTATAGAAAAAATTCTAAATTAGGATTATTTACAATATATAAGAAAAATAATAGAGTAAATTCGGAAAGGGAAAAATATTTTATTGGAA